>Ga0183098_10143_pt1 | contig 247576 bp, 181 predicted proteins | sample BioMet9_FD_128884 | JGI IMG/M metagenome (GOLD analysis project Ga0183098, IMG submission 128884) | Microbial communities from bioreactor (seeded with sewage sludge) at Lawrence Berkeley National Lab, California, USA - Biofuel... | ecosystem: Engineered > Bioreactor > Anaerobic > Unclassified ...
TTGTAGAAGGCTTTGTTAATAAATTGAAGACTATAAAACGAATGATGTATGGAAAGGCAAAGCTCATGCTACTGAAAAGAAAACTAGTTCTGGGAACTCTTCTTTTCAACTAAATTGCAAAAGAACCGATTGAGTTTACAGTTTCTGTGGTTATTACTAGAACTGATTTACAATATTTTTCTTATTCCTAAGCCGGCTTAGCATTAAATATTTTATTTCAAAATTCGGTTTACATAATTTAAATGGGGAATTAACCATCTCTGGAACAGGCTACCAGTTGCTTTGCATATTACTGAAACCGATTTTAAATATTTATCTCAAGCCGAATACCGGTTTATTTCTTTAAAGAAAATTTATTAATATTTAGCAATTCATAATTATTCACTCTTTACTTCACAATTTTATCAAAGAAAGAGTCATTAAGCTCATTTTTCTATTTTTTATTTTCTGTCATCCCAATAAAAAGAGAATAAAAAAACTACTTTTTGTTAGGTGTGGTTTGCAAATCATTAATAATAAATTGTATCTTTGCGCTCTTAAAAGCTGAGAATCAGCCTATATTTCATTTTTGTTAAATATTTCTATTTATATTATACATTTTTAATGTACATTGAACTATGAATTTTATGATGTTAGTCGTCGCTGTAATCACGGCAATTGCCTTGGTTGTTGCGGCATTGTTTATCGCCAAAGCGATCTCGCCGCGGTCGTTTAACCCGCAAAAGGGAGAGGCGTACGAATGCGGTATACCTACGCGAGGTAAGTCTTGGATGCAGTTCAGAGTTGGTTACTACCTCTTTGCCATCCTGTTTTTAATGTTCGACGTTGAAACCGTCTTTCTTTTCCCTTGGGCTACCATTGTGGGTGAGCTAGGCGTAAACGGACTTATCAGTATTCTATTTTTCTTCGGTGTATTAATTTTAGGCCTTGCGTATGCTTGGAAGAAAGGAGCTCTTGAATGGAAATAAAGAAGCCGAAAATAAAGTCAATGCAATATGAAGACTTTCAAGATAATGAGTATTTGGAAAAAATGGTTGCTGAGCTCAATGCAGAAGGTACAAACGTACTTTTGGGCAAATTGGACGATCTCATCAACTGGGGACGAAGCAATTCCCTTTGGCCGCTTACATTCGCTACAAGCTGTTGCGGTATCGAATTCATGGCACTTGGTGCCGCGCGTTATGACATGGCCCGTTTCGGGTTCGAAGTAGCACGTGCCAGTCCTCGTCAGGCAGATATGATTATGGTTTGTGGTACTATCACAGACAGAATGGCTCCTGTATTGAAACGTCTGTACGACCAGATGCCTGATCCTAAATATGTGGTTGCTGTGGGTGGATGCGCTGTAAGTGGTGGTCCGTTTAAGAAATCTTATCACGTAGTAAACGGAGTAGACCAGATTATGCCGGTTGATGTTTACATCCCAGGATGTCCTCCACGTCCTGAAGCATTCTATTATGGTATGATGCAATTGCAACGCAAAGTAAAACTCGAAAAATTCTTCGGTGGGGTAAACCGCAAAGAGAAAGAAGAAAAATAAGCTATGAATATAAAAGACAGAATATTAGAAATCGTCCCCGAAGCACAGTTTGCTGAACAGGGTGACTTGACTGCTACCATTCCTGCCGAATCCTTCCACGCTTTAGCAGAAAGACTAAAGAACGATAAGGATACGCAATTTGACTTCTTATTAAGTCTGACCGGTATGGACTGGGGCGAAACGCTGGGTGTAGTATATCATCTGGAATCTACCGTGTACGGCCACACCATTGTTTTGAAAACAATGACTGCCGATCGTGAAAAACCAGAACTAGCATCAGTTACAGATTTATGGAGAGCTGCCGAATTTAACGAACGTGAAGTGTTCGATTTCTTCGGCATTCGTTTTATTAACAACTCTGACATGCGCCGTTTATACCTGCGCGAAGACTGGGTTGGATATCCATTGCGTAAGGATTACGATGATTCATTGAATCCGCTTCGCATGACCAACGAAGTTACAGAGGACACTACTGAAGAACTTTCTCTTGATGAAGAAGGTAATCTGGTTAATAAAACTAATGTCCTTTTCGAAGACAAAGAATATGTAGTTAACATCGGTCCTCAGCACCCTGCAACACACGGTGTACTTCGTTTCCGTACTTCTCTTGAGGGAGAAACAATCAAAAAGATCGAACCTTATTGCGGATACATCCACAGAGGTATTGAAAAAATGAACGAAAGTCTGACTTATCCTCAGACACTGGCATTAACCGACCGTCTTGATTATCTAGCTTCTCACCAAAACCGTCATGCTGTATGTATGTGTGTTGAGAAAGCTATGGGTGTAGAAGTTTCAGAACGTGTTCAGTACATCCGTACCATCATGGACGAACTTCAACGTATCGACTCTCACCTTTTGTTCTACTCATGTGCATGTATGGACTTAGGTGGTTTAACAGCATTCTTCTATGGTTTCCGCGACCGTGAAAAGATTCTTGATATATTCGAAGCAACAACAGGTGGCCGTTTGATTCAGAACTACAACACCATTGGTGGTGTACAGGCTGACATTCACCCTGATTTCGTAAAAGACGTAAAAGAATTCATTGCTTACCTTCGTCCAATCTTAAAAGAATACCACGACATCTTTACAGGAAACATAATCGTTCATCAACGTATGAAAGGCGTTGGCGTATTGACTCGTGAAGATGCTATTTCATTCGGTGCTACCGGAGGTACAGGTCGTGCTTCAGGATGGGCATGCGATACACGTAAGCGCAAACCTTACGCAATGTACGGAAAAGTAGACTTCAAGGAAATTGTTTACAATGAAGGCGACTGCTTTGCACGTTACATGGTTCGTATGGATGAAATTCTTGAATCAATGAAGATCATTGAACAACTTATTGACAACATCCCAGCGGGAGACTATCAAGTGAAAATGAAACCTATCATCCGTGTACCAGAGGGTAACTACTTTGCTTCTGTTGAAGCTAGCCGTGGAGAATTTGGTGTATTTATTGAAAGCCACGGAGATAAATTCCCATACCGTATGAAATACCGTTCAACCGGTCTTCCATTGGTATCGGCTATAGATACCATCACACGCGGTGCCAAGATTGCCGACCTTATTGCAATTGGTGCAACGCTTGACTATGTAGTACCTGATATTGATAGATAAATAAAATATAAAAGATATGTTTGATTTTAGTATAGTTTCAAGCTGGATACATGGTTTGCTTACAGGCTTCATGCCTGAAGGCTTGGCCATATTCCTGGAATGTGTTGTCATTGGCGTTTGCATTATGCTAATGTATGCTGTACTTGCTATCGTTCTTATTTATATGGAGCGTAAGGTATGTGCATTCTTCCAATGTCGTCTTGGTCCTAACCGTGTTGGTAAATACGGTTTAATGCAGGTCTTTGCCGACGTATTTAAAATGTTAATCAAAGAGATTATCACTCTGAAAAACTCGGACCGATTGCTTTACAATCTGGCTCCATATATGGTAATTCTCGCTTCTATCCTTTCATTCTCTTGTTTACCTATAAATAAAGGAATGGAAATTATCGACTTTAATATTGGTGTATTCTTCCTTATGGCAGCTTCTTCTATCGGAGTTGTAGGTATTCTGCTTGCAGGATGGAGTAGTAACAACAAGTTCACATTGATCGGTGCTATGCGTAGTGGTGCTCAGATTATCAGTTACGAACTTTCAGTTGGTCTTTCTATCCTTACAATGGTAGTACTTACAGGAACAATGTCGTTCTCTGAAATCGTAGAAGGTCAGGCTGACGGATGGAATATTTTCAAAGGTCATATCCCTGCACTGATTGCTTTCATTGTTTACCTGATTGCCGGTAATGCTGAAACCAACCGTGGTCCGTTCGACTTACCTGAAGCTGAATCTGAGCTTACTGCCGGATACCACACAGAGTATTCTGGTATGCACTTCGGTTTCTTCTACCTTGCAGAATACCTGAACTTATTCATCGTATCGGGTGTAGCTGCAACAGTATTCTTAGGAGGATGGATGCCATTCCACGTTTCTGGTCTTGACGGATTCAATGCAATAATGGATTTCATTCCAGGATTTGTATGGTTCTTTGCAAAAGCCTTCTTTGTAGTATTCTTGCTTATGTGGATTAAATGGACATTCCCACGTTTGCGTATCGACCAGATATTGAAACTTGAATGGAAGTTTTTGGTGCCAATCAGTATGTTCAACTTATTGTTGATGGTACTCATTGTTGTATTTGGATTACACTTTTAATTAATAGAAAGATATGAATAGTTTTAATCAATATATAGGCTCACTGTTTGGTGGTTTGAAGACCTTACTGATAGGTATGAAGACCAGTATCACAGTGTTCTTCCGCAAGAAGACCACAGAGCAATACCCTGAAAACCGGGCTACTTTGAAAATATCCGACCGTTTCCGCGGTACACTGGTTATGCCTCACGACGAGAACAACCAGCACAAATGTGTTGCCTGCGGACTTTGTCAGATGGCTTGTCCAAACGATACCATCAATGTAATTTCAGAAATGGTTACCGACGAAGAAGGTAAGAAGAAAAAAGTATTAGTGAAATATCAATATGACCTTGGAAGCTGCATGTATTGCCAACTTTGCGTAAATGCATGTCCTCACGATGCCATCAAGTTTGATAATTCTTTCGAACATGCTGTCTTTGATCGTAGTAAGCTTATTAAGCAGCTTAACAACGAAGGTTCGTCAGTTGTAGTAAAAAAGAAACCGAATAGTGAAGGTTTAACAGAAGAAAAAAAGTAAATGAATATGGATATAACACTTCAACAAGTAGCATTCTTCGTTGTGGCAATTTTCATCACCATCTTTTCGGTGTTGACTGTTACCACCAGTAAGATTCTACGTTCAGCCACTTATCTGCTGTTCGTTCTATTCGGCACGGCAGCTATCTATTTCCTATTGGACTATACGTTCCTGGGAGCTGTACAATTAATGGTTTATGCAGGAGGTATTGTAGTCCTGTATGTATTCTCGATACTTCTTACCAACTCTGATCAGAGCTTGAATAAGAAAATGAATAAAAGCAAACTTCTGGCTAGTCTGATTTCTGCCATTGCCGGTGCTGCCATTGTATTATTTATTGTTTTGACTCACAACTTCGTTCCTACAGCTACTGCTGAAACTCAGGAATTAGGTATGAAAACAATCGGTCATGCACTTATGGGTAGTGGTAAGCAACAATATTTGTTGCCTTTCGAAGCAGTCAGCATCTTACTGCTTGCTTGTATCATCGGAGGTTTAGTAATCGCACGTAAAAGATAAAAGAGAATGGAAATACAAGTAGAATATTATTTAATAGTAAGCACCATCATGATGTTTGCCGGAGTCTTCGGATTCTTAACCCGCAAAAACACGCTGGCTATGCTTATATCATTGGAACTTATATTGAACGCATCAGACATCAACTTTGCAGTGTTTAACCGCTTTTTGTTTCCTGCTCAGTTAGAAGGTCACTTCTTCACGCTCTTTGCCATTGCAATTGCTGCTGCCGAAACAGCTGTTGGTATTGCAATCATTATCAATATCTATCGCAACGTACGAGGTATTCAAGTGAAGGACATCGAAGAAATGAAACATTAATAAAGAGACATTATGGAATATACAATATTTATCTTACTGCTTCCGGTGCTAATGTTCCTTTTCTTAGGATTGACGGGACACAAGCTTAAACCAAGTGTAGCAGGAATATGTGGAACAATATCTTTGGGTATTGTTGCTGTGCTATCCTACCTTACCGCAATTCAGTATTTTACTGCACCGCGCGTAAACGGAATCTATCAGACGCTCATTCCTTATAATATAGAATGGCTACGTTTTACTCAACATCTTCACATTGACATAGGTGTTTTCCTTGATCCTATTTCTGTAATGATGTTAGTAGTTGTATCAACAGTATCATTCATGGTTCACATCTACAGTATGGGATACATGAAAGGTGAAAAAGGTTTCCATCGTTACTATGCATTCCTTTCACTCTTCACCTTTGCAATGATGGGATTGGTTTTAGCAACCAACATTTTCCAGATGTACATTTTCTGGGAGCTTGTGGGTGTTTCTTCTTATCTGTTGATCGGTTTCTATTATACAAAACCAACTGCTATCGCAGCATCTAAGAAAGCGTTTATCGTTACTCGTTTTGCCGACTTAGGATTTTTACTTGGTATCCTTATCCTGTCTTTCTTCGGAAACACATTCAGCTTCACTGAATTGATGAGTGGTACTTGTGAAACAGTTCTTAAGACAGCAGCCGGACAAACATTCCTTGGTGGTAGTGTTATTGCATGGGGATTAGGACTTATGTTTCTTGGTGGTGCCGGTAAGAGTGCCATGTTCCCATTCCACATTTGGTTGCCAGATGCAATGGAAGGTCCAACTCCGGTTTCTGCATTGATCCATGCTGCAACAATGGTTGTTGCCGGTGTATATTTAGTAGCAAGAATGTTCCCATTATATATCGGCTTTGCTCCGGATGTATTGTCGGCTATAGCTTATGTGGGTGCATTTACTGCACTATTCTCTGCAACAATTGCCTGCGTACAGACAGATATTAAACGTGTACTTGCTTTCTCAACCATCTCACAGATTGGTTTCATGATTGTAGCATTAGGTGTTTGTACAGGAATGGATACACACGAAGGTCTTGGTTACATGGCTTCTATGTTCCACTTGTTTACACACGCGATGTTTAAAGCATTATTATTCTTGGGAGCCGGTTCAATTATCCACGCTGTTCACAGCAACGAAATGGATCACATGGGCGGTCTTCGCAAGTATATGCCTATTACACACATCACATTCCTGATTGCTTGTTTGGCTATTGCAGGTATTCCTCCTTTCTCTGGATTCTTCAGTAAGGACGAAATTCTTGCTGCAGCGTTCAAGTTCAGTCCTGTTATCGGATGGTTAATGACATTTGTTGCTGGTCTTACAGCATTCTATATGTTCCGTCTTTATTACAACATATTCTGGGGTAAAGAAGCAGAACACGAACACACTCCTCACGAATCTCCACTTGTAATGACATTCCCATTAATGTTCCTTGCAGCTATAACTTTAGTAGCAGGTTTCATTCCATTCGGAGAATTGGTAAGTAGTAACGGTGAAGCATATCACATCCACCTTGATGTAGTAGTTGCTAGTGTCAGTGTATGTGTTGCAGTGGCTTCCATTATAATCGCTACTATATTCTATCGCAAACCGGAACAGACAATTCCAAACATGTTGGGCAAAAAGTTCCGCGGACTTCATACAGCAGCTACACATCGTTTCTATATTGACGAAGTATGGATGTTTATTACACACAAGGTTATCTTCCGTTGTATCTCTACTCCTATTGCCTGGTTTGACCGCCACGTAGTAGACGGATTCATGAATTTCCTTGCATGGAGCACACAGGAAGCATCTTTCTCTATCCGCGGATTCCAGTCAGGACGTGTTCAGCAATATGCTTACGTATTCCTGATCGGTGCTTTAGTTATTATTGTAGGATTACTTCTATTTATCTAAATAAAAAACAGAATAGATATGAACTTTTTAACATTATTCGTTCTCATACCTCTGTTAATGATACTTGGTTTGTGGTTAAGCCGCAACATTAAGCAAATCAGAGGTGTGATGGTTGTAGGTTCTACATTACTGCTAGTATTGGCAGGCGTACTTACCTACTTATATCTTGCCGCACGGGGAGCCGGTGACACTGCAGAAATGCTTTTCAGATCAGATGTTACGTGGTATGCACCACTTAATATAAAATACTCACTTGGAGTGGATGGTATCTCAGTAGCCATGCTGTTACTATCTGCTGTTATTGTATTCACAGGAACATTTGCTTCCTGGCAGATGTCTGTACAAACCAAAGAATACTTCCTTTGGTTCTGCTTATTGTCATTAGGAGTTTTCGGATTCTTTATTACAATAGACATGTTCGCCATGTTTATGTTCTACGAAATTGCTCTTATCCCAATGTACTTGCTTATCGGAGTTTGGGGTAGTGGTAAGAAAGAATATGCAGCAATGAAGCTTACCCTGATGTTGATGGGTGCTTCTGCAATGCTATTGGTTGGTATCCTTGGAATTTATTTCTGCTCGGGTGCAACTAGCATGAACATTCTGGAGATTGCAAAAATGCATAACATTCCAGTGGATTCGCAATTAATTTTCTTCCCTCTTACTTTCTTAGGATTTGGTGTACTTGGTGCTTTGTTCCCATTCCACACATGGTCTCCTGACGGTCACGCTTCAGCCCCAACAGCTGTATCTATGCTTCACGCCGGAGTACTTATGAAACTTGGAGGTTACGGATGTTTCCGTATTGCAATGTATCTGATGCCAGAAGCAGCTAACCAGCTTGGTTGGATCTTCCTTATTCTGACATCAATCAGTGTTGTTTACGGTGCATTCAGTGCTATTGTTCAAAAGGACTTGAAATACATCAATGCTTACTCTTCAGTAAGTCACTGTGGTTTGGTACTTTTCGCTATCCTGATGATGAATCAGACAGCAAGTACAGGTGCTATTATTCAGATGTTATCTCACGGTTTGATGACAGCCTTGTTCTTCGCCCTAATCGGCATGATCTACGGCCGTACACACACCCGTGATATTCGTGAATTAAGTGGTTTGATGAAAATTATGCCTTTCCTTTCTGTATGTTACGTAATTGCCGGTCTTGCTAACCTTGGTCTTCCAGGTTTAAGTGGTTTCGTTGCTGAAATGACAATCTTTGTTGGTTCATTCGAACACACAGATATGTTCCACCGTGTAGTAACTATTATTGCTACAACTTCAATCGTAATCACAGCGGTTTATATTCTTCGTCTGGTTGGAAAGGTTCTTTATGGAAATGTTGAGAACAAAGAGCATCTGAAACTTACAGATGCAACATGGGATGAAAGATTCTCTGTAATCTGTCTGATTGTTGCTGTTGCCGGACTTGGTATTGCTCCACTCTGGATTAGTAACATGATTAGTGATAGTGTGTTGCCTGTAGTAAACGCTCTAACCAATTTATAACGAATTAAAATCTGAAGAAAATGGATTATAGTCAATTTCTATATATGAAAGAAGAGCTGTCGCTCATTGCAGTAATTGTTCTTTTGCTATTATTTGATTTACTAGCAGGAGAAAAAGGACGCAAATACTTTTCACTGACAGCTTGTTTGCTACTTGGCGTTCATACGCTGGCAAATCTGATACCCTCTGCACCGGCTGAAATATTTGGCGGTATGTATTACTATACCCCAATGATGACAATCGTGAAGAGCATCCTCTCTTTTGGAACACTGATTGTGTTTTTACAAGCACACACATGGTTGCAACGTGAGGATACAAACATTAAGCAAGGAGAGTTCTATGTACTTACACTCTCTACTCTGCTTGGTATGTATTTCATGATTGGATCAGGAAACTTCCTGATGTTCTTTATCGGACTGGAAACAGCTTCTATCCCTATGGCTGCATTGGTAGCTTTAGACAAATACAGACACAACTCTGCAGAAGCTGGTGCTAAATACATTCTGACTGCAATGTTCTCTTCCGGACTGTTATTGTTTGGTTTATCCATGATATACGGTTCATGCGGAACACTTTACTTTAATGACATACCTGCAGCATTAGAAGGAAACCTTATGCAGATCCTTGGATTTGTATTCTTCTTCACAGGAATGGGATTCAAAATTTCATTGGTTCCTTTCCACTTGTGGACAGCAGACGTGTACCAAGGTGCACCAACAACTGTTACTTCTTACCTGTCGGTTATCTCTAAAGGATCAGCTGCATTTGTGTTACTGACAATTCTTACTAAAGTATTTGGATCAATGATCGCTGAATGGCAAGCAATCCTTTACGGAGTTATCATTATCACAATTACAATGGCTAACTTGTTTGCTGTACGTCAACAGAACCTGAAAAGATTCCTTGCATTCTCTTCTATCTCACAAGCAGGATATATCATGCTGGGTGTAATTGGAGGAACAGCAATGAGTATGACTTCTTTGGTTTACTACGTACTAGTTTACATTGTAGCCAACTTAGCAGCATTCGGAGTTATTTCTATCATTGAACAAAGAAGCGGTAAAATTGAAATGGACGACTACAATGGTTTGTATATGACAAATCCAAAACTTTCGTTCATCATGACTTTAGCATTGTTCTCACTTGCAGGTATCCCTCCTTTCGCAGGGTTCTTCAGTAAGATCTTTATCTTCATGGCTGCTTTCAAGAGCGGATTCTACTTGCTTGTATTCATTGCATTAGTAAATACAGTAATCTCTTTGTATTACTATTTGCTAGTTGTAAAAGCAATGTACATCAACAAGAACGAAAATCCTATTGCTACATTCAAGAGCGATAATTACACAAAGGTAAGCCTTGCAATCTGTTTAATCGGTATTGTAGGATTAGGTCTTGCCAGCATTGTTTATGAAACAATCAATGCATTCAGCTACGGTTTGTAATTTGAGAGAATAAAAGGCTTAAGCCTTACAAATATAGAAAGGGGTTGTCCATTGGAACAACCTCTTTTTTTATGTCTATTATCAGAAATTTGCAACGGTCGTTTTCGGCTTTTTATCGCTTCTTTCCCCTTTTTAATTCTTATATTTCGATCTATTCTGAAACCGTTTTCAAATATTCAATTTTCAGAGATTTCAGTTTACTTTTGTAATTAGCCTCTTCTTTTAGCAAAACGAGTTTGTTATAGCAATAAAAAACAGATTTCTATTTTGAGCAAGAAACTCTATTGCTGTCGTGCAAGATTCTGCCACTGCTGAAAGTATATTCCCTAATACTCAATTTCTCTTCAGAAACATCAGGACCTAAATATAAAATTACCGGATAATACTTTTGAAAGATTTAAATGCTCAGACTCCATTAAAAAAACACAGTGCTACTTATAATAAAAATCACTCATAGAGGAATGCAAATACTGCAACCTCTATGAGTGAATTAAGTTATTTGAGCTAATCTGAATTAACTAAATAAAGCGAGCTGTTCTATGTTTAAAAGATACAAATTAGTTTTTTTCAGCCCCCCATTCAATACAACATACTACTATTGAACAGTTTGACTTATAAAAGATACAGGTTTATTTTCAACCCTTTAATGGTCAATAAATGAAACTATCTATTCAATATTTAAAAGTTAGTGGTTTAATTTAATTCCCTTACTAACCATTAATTGAAATGAGCAATTCTATATTTAAAGCTCTAACTCTAAATTAAAAATTACCCGACTTTGAATTAATTTTAATTGTAGAGCTTTGTAATCCGCCGGAAGTAGTTTTTAAAGTTATTTCTCCTTCACTTTTTGAAGACTTTACGATGATCTGAGCATATCCACTGAACAATTTCCTTTTCCACTGAGCAGCTGGATTATAGATTTTTATTTCTCCGGGATTAGTGCTTATCTCTTCCCAGCTAACTTTCTTCGCAATAGGTTTACCCACGAAAACAACTACATTCTCACCCTTCTTCAAAATATTATGATCGAGCATATAAACCTGATTTGGATCATCTCGCTTAATGCCTTCGGCCAACAAGTTACCATTTACATAGAGCGATTGATTTTCTGAAAGACTTTTTGCATAAAATGTTATCACTGTCTTATCATTAAAATCGGGTAAGCAGAAAGAGCCTTTAATGACTAGGTTCTTTGAAAAATCATATTCACCATAACCTTTTTCGAAAGCGTTCTTCCAGTTCGAATCATCTGTATTCTCTGCAATCTTATCAACACTTTGCATAGAAGAGGATTGCATGAATTTTAATCCTGTAACCGAAGCTCTTTGTACAGATTCCACAAACTGTTCCGGATCGTGAGAAGCAGGATCGCCATTGCCAACACCAATAATTTTGCCTGGGCCATCGAGTGTAAACTCTATCTCATTGTCGGCCGTTGGGACCATTCGGTTTTTCTTATCATTGACCTGCACAGTAATAACGGAAACATCCTGACCGTCTGCTTTGATTTGGGTTCTATCTGCAGAAAGAACAATTTTAGCAGGAACATCAGTCGTTTCTACTTGTTGAGCTACAACCATTTTATTGTTAGTAAATCCTTTAGCCTGAAGAGTTCCCGGTTGATAAGTTACCATCCAGTCAATATGACCATTTTTCGGCATTGCTTTTTTACCCAGACTTTTCTTATTCAAGACCAATTCTACTTCATCAGCATTGCTATAAATTGTCACTTTGATTTCTTTTCCTTCGTTACCTTTCCAGTTCCAATGAGGCATAATATGCATCACCGATTTATTGGTCCACCACGATTTCAGGTAATAGAAAATATCTTTTGGGAAACCACAAAGATCAATAAGTCCGAATTCTGAATTCACAGCCGGCCACACCAGTGGATTGGCCTCACCGCGATAATCAAAACCAGTCCAGAAGAAAAGACCAGCAAGGAAAGGGCGTTCCAAATAGAACTTCCATCCGGATTCTGTTCCTACATTCTCGGGCATACGATTACTTGCTTCCATACGTCCGTTGACACGATCGTCAGCATAAACGCCACGGGTTCCTATCGTATTGCTTTCTTCAGTACCGATGCCACATTGCCATGGGAACTTTTTATGATGAACATCAATATCACCCTGCACTATGTAATTATACCCCATAACCTGCATTGTCTGTCCACTACCATTATCCCATCCACCGGACACGGCAGCTGTAAACGCACGAGATGAATCAACTTTCTGTGCATACTCCTGCATTGTTTTGGTTATCCTTGCTCCTTTTTCATTCCCCTCTATTTTCCATTCTTCATTACCCAACGACCAAATTACAATAGATGGATGATTCCTGTCTCGAACCATGAAGCGTTTAAGTAAATCAAAATGCTCCTGATTGATTCCCATTAGTCTGTTTTCGTCAAGAACCAACATTCCCAATCGGTCGCAAGCATCAAGAAACTCTGGTGTGGCAGGATTATGAGAAGTTCTAATAGCATTACAGCCCATTTCCTTTAGCTTCATAATACGGAACTCCTGCAAAGCATCGGGAATTGCAGTACCTACACCGGCATGATCCTGATGGTTATTAACACCTTTGATTTTTACATTCTTACCATTGAGGAAGAATCCCTTGTTTGGATCGAAGCGAACCGTACGGATTCCTACATTCGTATTATAACAATCCACAGTCTTTCCATCCTGCTTAACCAGCGTTTCAAGACGATAGAGATAAGGAGATTCAATGGACCAGAGTTTTGGATTTTCTACCTTCAGCTTCTGGAAGAAAGTATTATCCAGATTTCCTTCCAAAGAGAGAGAATTATACGTCTGACTGGCAACCGCAAGATTGGATGCATCGAACAATGTTTGTTCTATAGTAAATTTCGCAGTTTCGGGATATTGATTTTCAACGGTTGTGCGAATTGTTAACTCGGCATTATTGTCCTTCAATTCGGAAGTCACAAAGGTTCCATACTGAGCAACATGCAATCTGTCTGTTTTATTAAGCCACACATGTCTGTATATTCCTGCACCTTCATAATACCAACCTTCTTCAATACTTGCATCAACGCGAACGGCAACAACATTTTCCCCACCATAATTCAGATAGTCTGTTATATCATAAACTGAAGAAGCATAACCACTTGGTTCGTTTCCCACATAAAAGCCGTTTACCCAAACCGTTGAATTGCGATGAATACCGTCGAACTGAATACTGATCTTTTTTCCCAGATCGGATGCCGGAATCTGAAATCTTTTTCGGTACCATCCAACTGAAGTTTCAGGGTACTTCCATCCTATTGTTTTATAGCCATGACTGTGACTAGCCTCAGCAGAGAAAGGAAGTTCCACCGCCCAATCGTGAGGTATATCTACTTCGCGCCAGGTTCTATCTTCAAATTCCGGAGCCGCTGCGCCATCACCATAACCGGTTTTTGCGAAATAAGTAAAATAGCTTGTTCCATTCGAAAAATCTTTCGAATAATCTTTTGCATGACCTAAAGCAAAACGCCATCCAAAGTCCATTGATAGATGTTCACGTTCACTACCAACCACATTCCTCGTATTACTATTTTGTGAAAAGCAAGGTAGAACAAACGCACAAATAAAAAGAGTCTGTAGTATTGATTTAAGTTTCATCTTTTAAAAATTAAGTATAACAAAAGAATTCTAAAAAAATAAGATCAGGGTATATTTCACCCCTGATCTTACTTACCACTAAACTACCTTATTGAAATCGCCCTAATAATTCCATGCACATACGTCCGTTATGGTACGGACATTTCCAGAAGCCTGCTTTATCGTCAATAGTATTAATAGTTCCATCGGCTTTCAGGCTCCAGAACCATTCACCATTTTTACTGTCGATAAGATGCTTCTTAATAAAATTCCAGCATTGCAAAGCCTTCTCAAGAGCGTCTTCATTGTTGAAATATTCATAGAGATTAATATATCCTACTACCGTTTCTGCCTGAACCCACCAATGTCGATCAGCATCAACTTCACCTGTTTCTGTATTTTTCTCGTAAATCATGCCTCCATCCGCTTGAAGTCCTTCACCCGCGGCATTAGCAATTTGTGGAACAATGGCCTCTACCCTCTTTAATAACGTTTCATCTTCAAGAACCAGAGCAGCTTCGTGAATAAGCCAGGAAGCCTCAATATCATGTCCGTAAGAAATTATATGATCTTTTCCATTCCAGTTTTCATCAAAGAACAAGCTCAAATGATTGGTTTCTTTATTTAATATCTTATCAAGAAAGACCTCTACCAGATTCTTTATTTGCTTTCTGAGTTCATCATTTTTCCATACCCGGTAAAGGTTAGTGTAAGGTTCAAGAATATGAAGATGCGTATTCATCGTTTTCTTTTCGTTGGCATCCTTTTCGCTAAGACGCATATCTTCAATCTCATTCCACTCACGGGTCAACGCTTCCAGATATCCGTTTTTCTCCTTATCAAAACTATGTTCTTCTATAGATTTGAATAACATAATGGCATACTCAAGTGCTTCTCTATCGCCCGTTGCTCTGTGATATTCGCTCAGTCCGTAAATGGCAAAGCCAAGCGCATAAATCTGCTTCTTAGTATCCAGCGGATTTCCTTTATAATCAAGCGACCAATAGATTCCGCCAAACTGTTTGTCATAGAAATTATCGATGAGATATCGTTTGGCACGAGTAGCCATTTCCCAATATTCACTAGATTTCAATAAACGGTAGGCAGATGAGTAAGTCCACAAAATGCGGGCATTGAGTATGGCTCCTTTTTCTGCTTCCGGCATCAGTTTCTCATCGCCGGACATTCGTCCATAGAAACCTCCATTTTCATGATCCTGCATATATTTCTCCCAATACGGAAGAATATTGTTTTGCAGAACATCGAGCATTTCGGACTTTAATTCACTTATTTTGTTCATAGTTATCTACTTTTCAATTTTACGACGTTCCTCCAGTTTCTCTGTTACTTCCTTTACTTTCTTTTCACTTAAAGGATAAAGAGAGATGAAGATAACCGAAAGAACGGTACCTACAGCCGGAAGGAAACTAAGCATCATCTTGATTCCTGATATTGCAGAATCCGATTGAGCAACATTTGCCTTGAACCCGAAGTAACCAAGTAACCAACCGGTTAAGGCTCCTCCCAGAGTCCATCCCAATTTTTGAGACATAGAAGAAGAAGAGAATATTAATCCAGTGGCACGGCGACCACATTTTAATTCAGAATAATCGGCAATATCGGCATACATAGACCATAAAAGCGGGAAGATTATTCCGGCACAAATGCTGATTAAAGCCTGGAATACAAATATAAGGATCAATTGATCGGCAGTAAACCAATAGAAAATAATGCTGAGAACCGTAGCCATAGCCATTGCTGCCATATAAGTATTTTTCTTTCCGATATGATTGGCAACCGGAGCTGCCAATGCCACACCTACCATATTTGATGCCTGACCAAGTGCCAAGTATAATGAAGTCCACGTTACCGTTACTCCCAGTGATGCTATCTTAAGAGAATTGTCTTCCAGAATATAATACTTGAAATAATAGATGGTTGCTCCATCACGGATTGAGTTAAAGATGAGCGCTGCAATACCCGCTCCCAATAATATCCACCAGGGACGGTTGCGCCACAAGTCGAGCAAATCTTCTTTTAGTGTACTCTTTGATTCTTCTTTTATCGGTGTTACACGTTCTTTTGTCAGTGCAAAACATCCCAGAAATAAAGCCACACACATAATTGCAATAACTCCTACTCCGTAAGTCCATCCCTGCTGAGGATTAACCGTTCCACCAATCTTTGAGAAGAATTCTACCAATGGCTGAATAATTAGCAAAGCAATAAAACTACCCAGATAAGCAAAGAACATACGATAAGAAGAGAGTGTGGTGCGTTCATTCGGACTCGGTGTCATTACACCCAGCAAAGAAGCATACGGCACATTGATGGTTGAATAGACCATCATCATCAGCGTATAGGTTATATAGGCGTATACCAACTTCCACTCAATACTGAAATTGGGTGTAACAAAGGTCAGCACGCCAATAATACCGAACGGAACGGCTACAAAGAGCAGGTACGGACGGAACTTTCCCCAACGGGTATTGGTTCTGTCGGCAATTACTCCGATAACCGGATCGAGAAAGGAATCCCATACACGAGTTACTAAAAACATTGTTCCTACTGCTGCAGGAGCCAGACCATAAACGTCTGTGTAAAAATACAAAAGGAACATTCCAAATATCTTCCAGAACATGGAAGATGCCATATCTCCGAAACCGTATCCTATTTTTTCTGATAGTTTTACCATGATGTTTTTCAAAATTAAATCTTTGTGTCAACTCTTTTGTTAACAACTTAACGATTCAATCTGCTATTTATTGGCTAGCAGACTAAGATTCTTTTCAATTTGTTTCTTCAATGTTTCTACCGAAGCCGAAGTGGTAAAGCCATCTTCAGGAGTATTCATGCAATAATCCACCAACTTATCAACTGTTGAGGTGGCCACATGCATACGTGTATCGGATGATGCATAATAAATAAACACGGTTCCATCTTCGTCGGCTATCCAACCGTTGCTGAACAGTACATTAGACACATCGCCAATTCTTTCTTCTCCTACAGGAGCCATGAAATATCCGGCCGGAGAAGCTATTAGTTTTGTTGGATCTTCCAGAGAAGTCATATACATATAAAGCACATAACGCAATCCGGCAGCGCATCCCCTTACACCGTGAGCCAGGTGAAGCCATCCTTTGGCGGTTTTAATGGGGTGAGGCCCTTCTCCATTTTTAACTTCCTTTATTGTGTGATAGTAACGATGATCTATAATTTTTTCTTCTTTAATTACCGCATGAGTCATATCATCAATCAATGCCCAGCCAATACCTCCACCGCTTCCGGCATCGATAAATCCATCTTGCGGACGGGTATATAGTGCATATTTACCATTCACGAACTCTGGATGAAGCACCACATTACGTTGCTGACTCTTCGTTTTTAAATCAGGAAGGCGTTCCCATGTTTTCAAATCCTTAGTGCGGGCAATACCTGCAGTAGCCGTTGCCGAAGAGAGATCTCCTACTGGAGCATTTGGGTCAAGACGTTCGGCGCAGAAAATGCCATAAATCCATCCGTCTTCGTGAGCTGTAAGGCGCATGTCGTATATATTAGTCGCAGGATCTTCCGTATCGGGCATAGTTACCGGGTAATCCCAGAAGCGGAAATTATCTATTCCGTTAGGACTCTCGGCCACGGCAAAGAATGATTTACGATCTGCTCCCTCTACACGTACCACAAGAATATATTTACCGTTCCATTTTATAGCACCCGAATTCATAGCTGCATTCATTCCTATACGCTCCATGAGGTAAGGATTTGTTTCTTCATTCAGGTCATATCTCCATATTACAGGAGTATGCGCAGCTGTAACAACCGGATTTTTATAGCGTATAAACAGACCATTTGTTTCTTCTACGGGTTCATTCTTTCGAGACAAGAAGACTTCGTGGTCTGCTAATAGTTTCTCGATTTTGTTGTTATACTGATTCATGACAATTTAGATATTATTATTTATTAGTTGATTAGAGTCTTACTTATACAAGTTTTTTATATCTGAGCAAAACTTGGTTTTTGGGTAATTATAGAATTCTACAAAGTTTTGTGCCGATGCTTGTCCCGGATATGGGGCATAGTAATGATTTGGTTTTTCGCGGGCATTGCGCCATACCAAAACATAAGATATAGGATACTTATCAACAAGTGGGAAGAGAACTTCCGTCCACCAATCGGCAATAGGCAGAGCTTCCAATCCTGTTTCTGTTACAGCAATAGGCTTATTATGTTCTTTTCCCAACTGTGTAAGATAGGTTAAAACTGTGGTCATTGATTTCCGGTAAGCATCTGTTCCCTGAACATCTGCAGACGGATAGCAATCAAATCCCAGCAGGTCTACATAATTATCACCCGGATATCTTTCAATATAATCTTCTACCTTATCTTCGCCACCAGGAGAATAGGCATAAAGCAAGTTATTAACACCATGTTTAGAAAGGTAATCGTGAGTCATTTTCCACAGCTCTTTATATTGTTCCGGTGTACAATGGCTTCTTCCCCACCAGAACCAACTGCCTGTATGTTCGTGCCAAGGACGGAACAGCACCGGAACCTTTTTTCCATCGGGGGCAGTAAGAGAATTTAAAAAAGTAGCCAGTTTACTGAGCCAGCCAACAAATTGATCGTGTTTAGCTCCGCCCGGAAGAACAGAAGTTACCACACCTTCTGTTTTAACATCCCATGCATCGCCTCCGGTTAGTGGGTTATTTAAGTGCCAGCTTACGGTATTAAGTCCACCTCGAAGGTATTGTGCAATTATATCCTGACGGATTCTGTCGAAAGGAATATTATCCAGATTCTTATCTGCACCCAGTTCTATGTGGCCCAAATCCCATCCGCAAACAGCGGGATAGTCGCCGCATACACTTTTTACGTCGGAACGATTCTGGTCTCCATCCCAACCAATGCCATAAGCCGTATCGTCCTGATGACCGAACATAAATCCGTTTTCAGGTAATAACTTTAGGTTCTTCAGCAAATGCTGTGTTTCCACAGTCCTTAAAGAACCTGCTTTAATTTCAGTCTCTGTTACTCCCTTAGCCGAACTGCATGACACAAACCCTGCAATAATAATGGCTCCGGCTGCAATATTTTTAATCTTTTCTACCATACTAATCATATTTACTAATTATTCGTGGGATGTTTTTCGAGAACTGCCCAGACATTTAAATCGAGTTGCGCAGGTCGATTTAATGAGTTGTGCAGGTCGCGTTTTCGAGTTGCGCAGCTCGTTTTCATGACCTGCGCAACTCACTCTAAACATCCTTTATTTAACCAAAAAACTTCTCTTTAGTAATGCACTATCTTCCGACGACGTTCCTACCATAACAACGAACTCTCCCGGTTCAACCTGCCAGTTCATCTTTTTATCATAAAAGGCAAGCTTATCTGGTGTTACATTAAACTTCACTATTTTACTTTCTCCCGCTTTCAAAGCAACGCGGGCAAAATCTTTAAGTTCCTTTACCGGACGAGTTACACAACTAAACTTGTCGCGAATATAAAGCTGAACAATCTCTACTCCGTCACGATCTCCGGTATTGGTAACCTTTACGCTGACATTTACATTACCGTCTTTTCCTATTTCTGTTTTATCAAGAGTCAAGTCGTCATACTTATAAGTTGTGTACGACAATCCGAATCCAAATGGATAAAGCGGAGTACTTGGTTTCACCACATAAGGATGGAAATACTGAGAAGGTTTATGATTATAAATCATTTGCAACTGACCAACGCTGCGAGGAATAGTAACCGCAAGTTTAGCAGAAGGATTTACCTTTCCATAAAGGATTTCTGCTACAGCCTGACCGCCATACATTCCAGGTTCCCATGCTTCAACAATTGCAGGAAGGTTTTCGGCAGCCCATTCAACACCAAGCTGACGACCATTAACCAGAATAAGGATTGTAGGCTTACCGGAAGCGGCAATTTTCTTAATCAACTCGTTCTGCAAGCCCACTAAATCAATATCCGAGCGATCGGTATCTTCACCTCCGGTACGGTCCTTCCAGCGGAAACGCATCATGTACTCTCCCGCAACCACTATGTTCAAATCAGCATCTTTTGCTTTATCTGCAGCCTCATCAACCTTAGCCTGACTCATGTTGCGAGGATCCCATCCCTGATCAACAAAGTCAAAGTTAGTCTGAGGTGCTATCATTTTCAATCCTTCAAGGATTGTAGTTACGTTCTCTTCTTTCTGAACAGCACTCCAATCGCCAAGAATATTCATATCATTGGCATTGATACCTGTTACCAATACTTTTTTATACTTATCCTGAGAAAGAGGAAGCACTCCGCTGTTCTTTAATAGAACAATACCATTGCGTGCAGCTTCGAGTGCAGTTGCTCTATGTTCATCGCTCAAGCGGATTTTCATGCTCTGTTTTTCGTCGGCATAAGGATTCTCAAACAAGCCGAGACGGAACTTTACATCCAGAATACGACGAACAGATTCGTCAATACGTGATTCTGGAATACGGCCTTCCTTTACAAGTTCTACTACATATTCGTTCCAAAGAATGCCATGCATGTGCATATCCATTCCGGCCATGATACTTTGATAGAAAGCCTCTTTAATATTTTCGGCGGTAGCATGCAAATCGTGCGTATGTTCAATATCCATCCAGTCGCTAACCACAAATCCCGGGAACTTCCATTCTTTACGAAGAACGTCTTCCATCAGCCATTCATTGGTGTGGCAAGGGATGCCATTCAGTTCATTGTGTGCTGTCATCAAAGACATAGCACCAGCTTCAACACCTGCTTTAAATGGTGGGAAGAAAACTTCGCGAAGTGTACGTTCGGATAAATCGGCCGGTGCACCATTGGTTCCGTTAAGAGGCTCGCTACCTCCCACAAAATGCTTGATACAAGCCAGCACATCTTCTTTTCCGTTCAAATTCCCCTGATATCCCTTAACAGACTGCACACCCATTAATGTAACTAAATAAGGATCTTCCCCATAGGTTTCGCCAACCCTGCCCCAACGAGCATCACGGGCTACTTCCACATTCGGGTTAAATGTCCAGTGCATATTCATGGCACGCATTTCCTGTGCAGTCTGGCGGGCAATTTTATATGCCATATCCAGATCGAAAGAAGAAGCCAGACCAATATTGGTAGGATAGACTGTATTATCGGGAGCATTGGCATTTCCATGAATAGCGTCAATACCAAAGATGATAGGAATCTGCAAACGGCTCTTCATAGCCAGTGATTGCAGGTAATTAGCCTCTTTTAATGTTAGCACGTGCAGGAACGAACCTATTCTTCCGGTTTCGGTCCATTTAATCATGTCTTCAACAGTAGTGTTGGGGTAGAATGCATTGGCAGTGTTAGTCCTCAGCTCTTCTGCTGTTAATGAAGCTTGAGCAGACTTAAAATGTTCGATACCAACAAACTGGTTCATCTGCCCCACTTTTTCTTCCAGAGTCATTCGCTTAAGCAAGTCTTCCACCCTGTCTTTCACCGGAGCCGAAGCATCCTTATATACCTCTTTCTTGTTTCCATTAGAGAAAGAGCTGGTTAAAATTAACGTCATAACGGCTAAAAATATCTTTTTCATACTAATCATTTTATTTCAAACTCGGCATTTTATCGCGAGTGATTACATTTGCATTTCCTACAGCATCTGCCCAGAAAGCTGCATTTGCATATTTGTTTGTATCACCAGTATCTGTTCGGTCATAATCATACCAAGGCATAAACCAAGACCAGGTAGCACCAGCACTCAGCTGATTTGTTATCGTAGCTACACTGCCACATTCACTAAGAGTAACCATCTTAGTTGGATGTTCTTTTTCTATCGTTTGATATTGAGCCAATATTTGTGAAGCCGTCATTAAATTATTAGAGTCTTGCCCATAGAGGTCGCGTCCCACAATATCAACATAGTTATCACCAGGATAGAAATCATTATCGCCTGTCTGTGTAGTCCATACCCAGATTAAATTATTCAGGCCTTTATTCTGAAAATAATTAAACATATAAATCCAGAGCTTTTTATAAGCATCAGCACCACTTGCCCCCCACCAGAACCATGCAGTTCCGTTTGAATAAGCATAAATATTACCTGCAGCTTCATGTAATGGTCTCCATATTACAGGAATCCCTTTTGCCTTAAGTAATCCTAAATATCCGGAAATCTTTTCAAGATCAGCTTTAACAATATTATTCTCCCACGTACCTTCAACTGTAGCATTTGAAGCTTTGAATGTTGTTTCTGCAGGCACATAAGTATAATCTGTTGAGCCTTGACTTTTTGGTACAATCCAATGCCACATACAAGCCACCAGTCCATTATTATTCCACCAGTCCTCTACCACTTGTGTATTACCGTAATCAATCCAGTTTGCAGGTGACGACTGAAGATGAATATAATCAAAACAATTTATAGCCGGATACTTTCCAGTCTTATAGTTAACCCATGTTGCATCAGAAATATTCCAGTTAACTTTAGCCATCGCACCAGAGATAATCTTCTTTCGATAATTCTCTAATAAGAAATTGTACACCTTCACAGCTTGAGAAGAAGGATTAGATGTAACTAATGATTTTGAAATTTCATAGACAGGCTCTGCACCTGTAGTAAAGGAAATAGAAACTTCATTTGTATTAAGTGTTCCAGGAATTGCTTTTATAGCAGAAACACCAATCTTTAAAGTGTATTGAGTACTACCTTTCAGCTTAGGTAATGTAACAGTCAAAGTCTTGTCAGAAGCTGAAACCTCAGTTACAACCACATTGTTAAGCGTAATTTTTGCAGCAGAAACAACAGTGATAGCACGATCAAAGACTAATTGTACAGTTCCAGTATTATAAGCAACACCCGTTGCCTGATTGGCCGGAACTGAAGATACAAACTCTGGCGCTGTACTTTCAGGCACAGGAGTATCCCCACCATCTTTACTACAGGAAGCAATCAGGAAAGTTGTAAGAAAGAAAAGGTAAAACTTAATATTTCTCATTTTAAAGATTTATTTATAATGCGAAAAACTAAAATCTAAAAGAGGAGATTTCCAACAGAGGAATCCCCTCTTTTAACTCTTAATTATCAGATTTTTTCAAAACGAACATTATCTACATACATATTAATATGACCGGCTCCCCAACCATGAGCTATTCCATATTCTGATCCTAATTTTGAAGGATCGGTAATGGTAGCAGAGCCATTTCCATTATCGTTCTTAAACCCACTTAAAGGAAGAGTAACTGTTACCCAGCCATTTGTTCCTGAAGGATAGAGTTCGCCAACTTTCCATGCGTACCAATAATCATCATCACTACCTTTCATTCTGAACTTCAATACAACCGGAGCATCGACACTAGTAATATTTACATCCATTTTTACTGCGTAAGTTGAAGCATTAACACCTGTAGTAGAGAATTTGCCCCAATTTCGCATAAAATAAACACTCCAACCACCATCCATTGTTGCATCAACATGATAATAATTACCCGAAATAGCTATGGAAGAATTATTTTCAATATTTCCCACGTTTTTCCATCCAATACCAGAAGCGTCAGCTTCAAAATCGAAAAATACAAGTTCCTGATTTTCGACAGGAGTTACACCACCCGCAATTGAAATATTTACAGTAGATGATTTTCCATTAGTACCGGTCAGCGTAAGAACAACACTTCCTGAAGGAACATTCTTTGGTACATAGACTTCCAATCTGGAATTTGTACGAGTTCCGTACTCCGTAGCTTTAATATTACCAAAGTAAGCTGTTTCAATGTTTAGGTTCATTCCTTCCAGAACTAATAGCTCACCTGCTTTTACAGATGATGGCTTAGATGTTACAATTGGAATATCTGCCGGTTCAACAGTTAATGATGTTTCTGAATTCTGAGTTTCTCCATTCATCATAACCAAAGTTACTTTCCCCGAAACAGCTGTTACAGGCACATTTATTCTGATTGAAGTTGAAGTGCGTTTGGAAGCATCTACTGCAACAGTCAGATTATCAGGAAATATTACAGAACTTACTAAATCGAGATTTGTTCCATTGATTACAACCTCTTTACCTGCCATAAGCGAAGTTGGACTAAAAGACGTTGCTGTTGGTTTTATATATGAAATGCTTTCTGTTTCAACAGATTTTCCAGATTTAGTTGCCAACACAATCTTTCCAGGAGTTGCAGTAAACGGAGCCACAACCTTTAATTCAGTACTTGAATGACTTAAAATATTAGCAGCCAACGTTCCAAATGTTACCCCGCTAACTAAATCAAGATCTGTCCCGGTAATTGTAAGAGTTTCACCATTCTTTACCGGATTAGGAGTAACTTTTGCTACAACCGGCATTTTCATCGTAAGCGACAATTCACTGGTTACAGTAGTACCCGAAAATCCTACAAGGATTACGCTACCATCTTGTGCATCTGCAGGAACATCTGCTTCAATAGTACGAGCATCGGTACTTACAGTAAACTTAGGAGAAAGTTTGGTTCCTCCAAATACCACAGCTTTAACCAAATCAAAGTTACTACCTTTGATTGTGACTTTGTCTGTACCTGGTTTTACTGTTAAAGGTGAAAGCCCTGCTCCAAGATTATCAGAAGCTTTAACAATATAAGGAGCCTGAATAGGTGTCTCTGCTGTATAAACCAGGATTGGAACATCTGCGCCGTTAGATAAAGTAATCATACCAGTACGTGCACTTTTAGGAACAGTAACAGTAATCTTATATCTGGTTTGTTCTACAAATTTATCCTGGTAAACAGTATCATTTCCAGAAAATATAACTTGCTTAATCAAATTCAGATAATCGCCTTCAAAAGTAAATTTGTCACCATAGCGAGCTACACCTGTAGCATTTGTATTAGAAAGCTTTGATATAGAAATTGGTTCCGAGAATGTCAAGGCTGTTTTAGTCACAATTTTACCTGCAGAGGTATTTAAAGTAATTAACCCTGGTTTAGCATCCTGAGGAATTGTAATTTTAAATTCTTCATCACTAACTACCTGAAAGTCTTTTATTTCATCAACACCCTGTAAAACTACACCTTCAATATTATTCGACAAGTTCTTACCAATAAAACGGAGCTCACCTCCACGTAATGCAGGAGAAGGACCAAAAGACTCTAGTACTGGAGTACCGGCTACATCATCTTTATCACACCCTACGAAGCCTAGGCCTGCAATTAGGGTAATTAAGATAAATGAGCAATATGTTAATATATTCTTTTTCATATCTTATCTTACTTATTTATATTTAACAATACGCATGTTATCAATCCAAAGCTTCAAATCATAAGTGCCATCTGCTGCACCAAAGAACATAGCATGAAGGTCAACTAACTGAGAAAGACTTGTAATAGAACGACTTTCGTCAGATTCATCTTTACTGTACTTAAAGTCGGTCAACGGAATTGTAATTGTTTCCCAACCATCAGTCACATAATTTGATTTAACGCCATTATTTAAATAAGGTTTCCAATGAGCCTGCGGGTCACTACCATCTACATTGTGAGTATTTTCATTATTTGTAAACCAGAATAATAATGGGGTATCATGCCATTCTTTACAATTAGCTTCAAAGCGAAGTGCCAACGTTGAGATATCACCTGAAGATACCAAAGGAGTGCGGGAAGAGCTTGCATAATACAATTGAATTGAATTTGCAGGCCAGGCCCATGAACCTGTTGTTCCTTCGAATTTAAGATACTTACCAGATAATCCATTTTCTGTTCCAAATGCACTCAATCCCCAAGGATTCCAGGAAGATGTTTCTTCAAAATCCAAAAATACTTTTGTTGAAGAAGAAACTGAAGAGTTATCACGGAAATTAAATAAAGAGCGTGTTGATCCATAAATAGACTGAACTGTAATAGGACCTGCTTCTGCTCCATTAGGAACTCTTACCTTAATCTCTGTTTTTGTAAAACTCACAACATCGGCTTCAACATTTCCTTTAAAATAGACTTTTGGTTCAAGGAAGAAATCTCCTTTAATAACCGCAATATCACCATCGGCAACATATTCGCATTTCATTGAATTAAGTACCGGACTAGGAACAACCACACCAAAATCATAAGTGGTTTCCAATCCGGAATGAGTAACAAATCGAATTTTACCGGTAACATCAGTTGGAATACCACTAGGAATAGTAACCAGAATAGAATTACTTGTTACATATACAGGATTTACCTTTGCTTGCTGATCATTGAACCAAATTTCTTTCACACCATCAAGGTTCTCGCCAATAATGGCAATGGTACTACCCAGACTAGCTTTCGTTATAAGTGAGTCGGACTTAGCCGCATCACAAGAACGAACATATCTTACCACAGGAGTGGAATTGCTGCTATCATCATCTTTACAAGCTGTAAGGAGACAGCTTGAAACAGCAACTACAAGAAATAATATATTTTTAATTAATGCTTTCATAGTCTTCTTAGTCTTTAAATTGATAATCAACAGCAGGTTCTGCAAAACGAGGATTGCTGGTTAAAGCTTCTGCCGGAACAGGCAAAAACATTTGTGAATCATATACTGTTACAAATCCTGCAGTAGGTACAGTTTCCTGATAGTTATCATTGTTATTTCTATCTTCAGCTGTGGAATATCCATTCTTCAGATTATAAACTAATTCACGTTTCTGGCTGTTGAGAAGTGCTAATGCAGCTTGCGAATTACGGTAATAATATCGTTTGATATCCAACCAGCGAACAGCTTCGAACGCAAACTCTAAACGGCGTTCTTTCAATATGTTCTCAAAGGTCAAAGAAGTCGCAGCTGTTAACCCTGCACGATCGCTGTGAACTGCATTGAAATATTTAAGTGCTTCAGCATCTGTAGTTGAAGCTGATGTTCCAAGAATTGCTTCAGCATACATCAGATAAACATCTGCCAAACGAATGATATGAATATTATTTCCAGCATCCTGGTTCAGACCTACATTACCATTACAATCAGAAGATTTACCAATTACATATTTCTTAATGTGTGCAAGCATTTCATTCGGGTTTTCATTGTCTGCTTCAACATAGTTCTTATATGTGTAGCCACCATTATTTTTATTCAACATTGGATAATAGTCCCCCTGATGCATATATGTCCAGTAACGACGAACATCTTTTTGCTGGTCAAAATCTTTTTGAAGACTGATAGTAGGGCCTTTACCTGCTCCCCAAGTCTGATCGGCAATAACAGAACTACGGGAGAAGTTTACATTACGTGAGCTTCCCTGAGTATAAGCACCTGTTTTACATTGAATTGCAAATAAAGACTCAGAACAGTTATTGCCTTCAACAGTGAAAAGGTTTCCAAAACTAGAGTCTAATGTACGTCCGCTATTTTTAATCACATCAGCACAAAGTTCCTTCGCTGCATTAAAATGTGTTGCTGCATCTCCATACATAGAAGAATTACCCATTGCCGAAGCAGCATAAGCAAGATGAACTTTTGCAAGCATGGCTTTTGCAGCCCATTTTGTTGCACGACCAGCTTGTTCATCCACACTTGGAAGTGTTTTTGCTGCATATTCAAAATCACGAATCATAAATTCATAACAGCTCTTACGTGTATTCTTCGGTACAAATAAGTCACCCGAAATTATTTTATCTGTAGAACTTTCAATAATAGGTACTTCTCCCCAATATTCTGTCAGGTAATAGTAAGCAACACCACGAACAAATCTTGCTTCAGCAACGGCTTTATCAATTACACTCTGAGAAACATTAGTTGCTGCAGAAGGCATATCATTTATTACAGAGTTTGCATAAGATACTACGCGATATAGACCCTGCCAGCCCTGAGTAAGATAAGAGTTTCCATTATTATAACTGAAATAGAAGAATTGTCCCTCCTGATCATAAGTATAATACAAATCACCAGCCATTTCATCACCTGCCAGCCACATAAACTGACAATCAAAAGTCCACCATACAGCCCCGTAAAGAGTTGCTGTATTAGCACGTATTTTTGCTTCACTATTATAATAGTTATCTGCAGTCAATGAATCTTGCGGAACAACAGTAAGAAAGTCTTCACAAGAAGGTGTGCCCAACAATAGAGCTACCAGACTAATATATTTAATTATCTTTTTCATTTCCTTTATATTCTTTGATTAAAATCCCAGGTTAATACCAAACGTAAACATTCTAGGAGTTGGGTAGTGTCCCATATCAATATTCTGCATCAAAGCACTTTGGTTATAAGCACCTATCTCAGGATCATACCCGGAATAACCAGTAATAGTTAATAAATTCTGAGCACTGGCATAAACCCTTAGTTTCTCTATTTTCAGTTTTTTAGCCAAATCTTTTGGGAATGTATAACCCAAAGAAATATTTGAGAGACGTACATAAGTTCCATCTTCAATGAAACGATCAGACATACGGTTGTTACGGTTAACATCATTAGTTGCTGCACGAGGCAAAATAGCATCCGGATTAAGCAGGTAAACATTATCAGGATCAGTTGTTGAGCCTTTTTCATCATGCAAACCAATCTTTGCACGATTAACAACATCAATTGATTGATTTGTCCAAATACTTGTCTGGCCCTCAGTTAAAACACGAGAATAATTTAAAATATCCCCACCTACAGCTCCTGTAATTGAAAATGCTAAATCAAAATCTCTATATGTAATATTGTTATTAAAACCAAAAGTAAAATCAGGGTTTGGATTTCCAATAATAACCTGATCTTTAGTATCAATAACATTATCATTGTTCTGATCAACAAATTTAATATCTCCTACCCATACACCACCAGTTTTATTCACATAGTTAATTTTACTATTTTGCGGATCGGCCTTCTGTACTGCATGATTCAGAATATCATTTTTATCCTTGAAGAGACCTTCTGTTTGATATCCATAGAATACACCTATTGGATGGCCCACTTTAGTAATTGTAGCTGTCTGAAATTCAGAATACCAGTTAAGCTTACTATAAATAGCCTGATTATCATCATTCAAAGCCTTTACTTCACCACGGTTAAGAGAGAATACTAAATTAGAAGTCCAGTTTAAATCTTTACTTTTGATATTATGAGTTGACAAAGCAATATCAAAACCCTTATTATCCACCTTACCAATATTTGCATAAGGAGATTGAATATCAGTCCAATCAGAACCTCCTAAATAACTAGGAATAGAAATCTGAAGCAATAAGTCTTTCGTTGTTTTATAATATGCATCAAATGTCAATGAAATACGATCATTAAACAAACCTAAATCTAGACCTGCATTGTATTGAACTGATGTTTCCCATTTCAAATCTGGATTTGAAATATTTGAAGGACGATATCCTGTTCCAAACGGTGTTGAAACAGCTGTCATGGCAGAACCATATTTGTATGTTCCAATATTTGAATTACCTACCATACCATAACCTAAACGAAGTTTTAAGTTAGAAATCGATTTATTGTCTTTTAAAAAGGCTTCATTACTTATACGCCAGGCAGCTGCCATAGAAGGAAAGTTTCCCCAACGGTTACCAGAGCCAAACTTAGAAGAAGCATCTCTACGCATTGTTCCGGTCAGGTAATAACGGTTATCATAGTTATAATTTGCACGACCAAACATAGATACCTGAGTAGCCTCATCTTTCCAACCAGAGTTCGTTTCATAAGTACCGTCTACACCTATCACTTTTATATCATCAGTGGTTAGTTTATTCTTAATTAGCTGAGTACCTTCCCAAGCAGATTTTGAAACCTCAAAACCAGCCATGAAGTTTATATTATGTTTCTGATTAAAAGTCTTATCCCAAGTTAAGTAATCCTTCTGCACCCAATACATTGATTGATCTTCTCGCTGCATGATACGATTGATTTCATTTTTCAAAGCACCCCATTCATATGTTGGGTGAAAAGCCTTATTTGTATTATTTGATGCATCAAAAGAATATTCAGCACGTAGGGTTAATCCCTTTATAATTTCAGCTGAACCATAAAAACCTCCCATTATACGATTACGAAGCAATTTATTAGTACGAGTCATCGCTATAGCAACCGGATTCCAAGATATTCCTTCAACAGATTCAGGGCCTGCATAATTACCATCCATATCCTTTACAGGAACATTAGGAGGCATCAAAAGAGATTGCATAATTACTCCATCACCACCATCATTAAGAGTTATGGTTTCATTCGTTCGTGCAAAAGAAAGAGAACCACCTAATTTTAACCATTTGCGAGCTTGTGCATCAAAATTAAAACGTGAATTAAAGCGATCAAATCCAGAACCAATTACAATACCATCCTGATTAAACCAACTTCCAGATACTGAAAACTGAGTTTTATCAGAACCACCGGAAACAGAAAGAGAATGGCTTTGTGCTACTGCCGACTGGAAAATTGCATCCTGCCAATCCTGACCTTCACCTAATATTGAAGGATCTTTAAAATAATCAGAAAGAGGATTTCCTAAATCTGCTGATAATTCCTGCTGATAAACGGCAAACTGTTTTAAGTTCATCATATCTAGCTTTTTAGGAAGAGATGACGAAGATATATAGCCATCATAATTAATCTTTATTTCACCGGCTTTTCCACGACGAGTTGTAACCATTACCACACCATTAGCACCGGCAGCACCATAAATAGCACAAGCTGAAGCATCTTTCAACACATCAATACTAACAATATCACTTGGAGAAATAGCAGCTAGCGGATTAACCTTTTTCTGTCCATTTGCACCACCAGCCCAATCAAATCCGGCAATATCAGTTCCTGAACCTTGTACAGGAATACCGTCAATAATATAAAGAGGTTCATTATCTGAAGTAATAGAACTTGCTCCACGGATACGGATTGTAGTTGCAGCGCCTGGAGTACCAGAATTAGACGAGACCTGCACACCGGCAATACGTCCTTGTAAAGCCTGATCAAAATTAGCAACTACTGATTCTTTTAATTTTTCTCCACTAAGAGAACCGACAGACCCTGTAAGATCACTTTTCTTCATAGTACCATAACCTACTACTACAACTTCATCAAGTAATTTTGAATTTTCTTCCAAAACTACATTAACAGTTTTCTGATCACTTCTCAAACGAATTTCCTGAGTTTTGTACCCCACACTGGAGATAACCAATACAGCATTTTTAGTGGAAACGCTCAAGGAGAATTTTCCATTCAAGTCTGTTATGGTTCCGTTAGTGGTCCCTTTCACTAAAACGTTTACGCCAGGCATACCAGATCCATCATTACTATCGGTTATTCTACCGGTAATTCGATCTTGCTGAGCCATGACTTGGCAACTTATTACAAGCGCCATTAAGAACAACATAATGTTTTTCATAACTGATATTAGATTTATATATATTGTGATTTTCTTCTATGTATGAAAATACCTATTATTACGTTAGCAAAAGTAAATATTGCGGCAATGGATTACAAATACAATTTTATCTATTAATAACACTTTATTAACTGGCAAAAATTAAATAGAATATTGTTCTTAATAAATGGAACAAACTATATATAATCCCCTATTTATAAGCAAATTAAAACCATATATAAATTAATGGTACGTGAATCACTTATATCGGAATATATTTCTGTCAGCACATGAAGCTGATTAGTTGAACCCTATTAACAGCTTTATTTAAAAGGGTTAAGTCAAATTACTCAATAATAAACCTGCTTTTATCATTATACAATAACTAGAAAAGAGCAATAACCCATCTAGTACAAATAAAAAATAATATTATATTCCTAATAACTGATACTTTTGTATCACTTATCAGATAATACAGTTGTTTAAACATAACAAAGGCTTCTTTATAACTTGTAGGATAAAGAAGCCAATGAATATTAAGTATATAAGATGTTTACAAATTACCAAACTCTGGATTATTGTTCTTCCGCACAGCAATACATTCCATTTCAATAAGCCAGGAGGGACGACAAACAGAGGCAAGTACATACTGTTTAGGAATCTCCGGGAATTGCTTTTCAAGCATATGCTTTATAACTTTATAATCTGCAGCATCACGCAGATAAATAATAATTTGTGCTAAATCCTGAAAACCAGAGCCTCCCTCTTCCAAAAGTTTCTCTACATTTTCGCACATCCGGCGGGCCTGAGATAGAACATCTCCTTTGTGCAAAACCTCACCTTTATTATCTATGCTGGCGGTTCCGCTTATATATAGTTGACATCTGTCTCCATATAACACACTGACTCCTCTTTCAAAGGTTACCCCATATATGGCTGTAGGACTTAAATGACTTAATGCGTAAAGGTATTTAATCTGACCGGACTGGAGTCCTTTTACAGCATAAGCATCTAATAAAACATGAATCTTTGGATTAGCATGTCGCCCCTCAATACCTGTACTGGCTATATAATGAGTATGTTCGGTAAGCCCCTGGTTCAGGAAATTATAACGACGGGCTTGTACCATACCGTCATAATTCACATCTACATTTTGCACAAAGAACCAGGTACGAATACAATCTTTTTCTAATGTACACTCACGTTGTTGCAATTCGGTCTCATAATTTTCCAATAAAGCATGAGTCTGCTCTTCTGAATTGCCCGAAGCAATTCCGGCACCCGCCGTCCAATAGTGTTTATATGCAGGATTAGTAGTGGTTGTTAAATAGCACCATAATGCAATTTTACTACCATCTAAAGGAGGCTGCTGAAGAATAGAAGTAGCACACTCCGGAAACGATTTTAATTCCTCCTCCAATTGCTCACTCTGGTTTGCTGCATCACTAAGGAAATAGCGCTTCATAACCGGTTTTGCACCAGTCAAAAGTTCATCATTCAGTAATTCGCTATAAGCACGGTGCAAATTTCTTAACTGAGTTTCATAATTTAGCTCTCCTCCTTTTACATGAAACATGAGGTGATATTCCACCGTATGTCCGGTTTCGCCAAAAGAAGAGAGTTCTACATTTACGTTGTAAGAAGAAAATGTATAAAACCTATATTTCATTTTTACTTTTTAATAGTTACTTGTGTTCGTTCTTTAGATGTGATACCTTTTTCCATCTCTTTAATATCCCATTTCACAGGTGAAGATACAAAATCGGGTACATTATACGAATAAACAGATTCATCATAATAACGGAAAGGATCTTCCTGCGGTAAAAGGAAAGGCTTGCTAACTTTTCCTTTATCATCGATAGAAGCTATGTATAAACGAGTATACAATCCTCCGTCCCGGCGACTGCTGAACACAAACCAGTGAGAATTGCTACTCCAGTTATGATAACTTTCCGTATCATCACTATTCACCTCCTTAAGATCTCTTATACTGCCATCGGCCAGATTGAGTAACCATAAATCGGCTTCCTTATGCCAGATTGAGAAATTTCCATAATCGGATAGCGTAAACATGATGTATTTTCCATCATAAGACGGACGAGGAAAAGATATACTCTTGTTTATTTTCTTTGCAGATACAAGGGTATCTATATGATCGCCAAAGGTTCCATTTTCCGGGTTAAAAGATATACTGCACAAGCTATACTTCACATCTTCGTATTCTTTTGTCATTTCTTTCTTCTCTGCAGAACAGAAATATAATGTACGGCCATCGGCAGAAAAAGCTGGGAAAGTCTCGAAAGAAGCTGTTTTTAAAAGATCCGATGTTAATACCTGTTTCGTTTCAGGCTGATATACTATTACATCCGACTCCAAATCTACCACTTCAATGCGTTTATCCTTTGCTACATGAAATACCTGACGAGTCTTATTCACTGAATAAGCTACATATTTACCGGTTGGATGCCAGTAAGGATAAACAAAGGAACCAATAGTTTTATCTGTTTTGGTATTTAGAAATTCAGCCTTACCATTGATATTCATATAAGTTGCTCCATTATTTCCACGTAAATGCAAGCTTGAATGATCAGGATTCGTTTTATTAAAACTATGACAGTTTACGCAAGATCCTGTTACCAATGTATTTTCATACAAGGCAGTTTGTTTATACGAAGCTAACTCACGTTGATAAATTCCCATCTTGCTATACACTTCATATCCGGGAGCAACAAGTCGGTATACTAAACCGTAGTCTATAGGATATTTGCTAATATAGACTGGAAAAGATTTATATTGCTTCCAATTACCATTTTGTTTCAGACAAACAGTAACCAGAACACTATCTCCCTTATTACTTTCCAATAAACTCCTCCATTCAGAAGAAGAAAAAGACACAGCATCGCCATTTACATGTATTTCGTTACCTTTTTTTCCTTTTACTACAACATCTACTCTCTCGAACGTTTCATCAGGAAATGAGAAATTCAGAGGAGCAATAGTAGCTGGTACAGTTACACCAACGTAATCAGGATATATAGGAGGAAATTTATCTATTTTAGAAGGCGAATTAACTTGATTATTACAAGAAACCATCGCTATTCCAACCAAAAGCAGAGTCAATATTTGTTTCATTATTTTTATATTTTCTTAGTTCCAAAGTGTAAATAATACCAATATGTATCACCAAAGCGTTCTTTTAATATCGGCCCAGAATTTTTATCCTGCATATAAATAGGAGCATATTCTAACAATCTCTCTGTAATTTGTTCAGAAATAGGCCATGGGGCTCTTTCCTTTAATGGATGATGCTTTAAACTCCAGATAAACAATAATGCTTCCTGATAACTTTTCGGTATTTGCTGATAACCAACATCTTTTCCTAATGGATAATAATTAAAGAAGCGATCCAGATTTTTGCTAAGTAAAGTGCAAGCCATTAAATACTCAAAGGCCATGCGATTGCTATTATTTTGCTTGAATAATATTCCCAGCATTACATCTAGTTCGTCTTGACTATATAGAAAATCTTCTTTGTAACGTAACTGTCTTAATCGTCCCCACTCAGGATGAGTATTAATTCTACTTTCGTTATTTAAATAGGTCAATGTCTCAGTTGCCCAATCACGATAAAACAGAGTATGCTGGAGAGCTCTCAGATACTTAGCTGCAACCTTATATTGCCCGTTAATTAGGTTTGTTTCGGCCAGGCGTTTATAACAACGGGCACTTTTCTGATAATCAGGAATTGACTCCATTGCCTCAAAAACCAAACGTTGAGAAGAGTTTATCATTCCCAAATGATAGTAAATTTCGCTGGTAGGCAGCGGAGATGTAAAATCGGGTTCAAAAGGAGGAATTAATCCTTGTACTCCATTTTGATAATAACTAAACATTTTATCAGCCAATTGTCCAGTCTTTGCCAATGCTAAATTTAAACAAGCAACCGACATTGGGGCAGTTGGTACTTTTTTATCTGCCATAGCAATTACTTTATCCCATTCCTGCGTTCTGACATAATGATCATATCCCATTATTTCCTCTTTATCCCAATTGGCAGCATTTTTTATAAAGTAACCACCACCAATAACTAAAGCCAATAATTGAAATGCAATCAGCGTGAAATACTTTTTCAATAAAAGTGTCTTTGGCAAGAAACGAGGCAATATTGCAACAACAACAGTAAGCAACCATATAATAATTTGTCCGTAAGGAGAAATATTAGGAAAACGATAAAATCCAATACCCAGCCATAAACGTTCCAACGGGTATTGATAAAAGTTTTTGGAGATTATTGGAGAACAGAATATCAATAAGACAGAGCCTATAACCATAATCCACCAACGGATATCAATCTTTTGCTTCCTGTAAAATATTTCTAACAGAATCATAAACAAAGCAAAAAGCCAAAAACAACCACTACAAAGGATATATAGTACAGGAGTTAGAACAATTGTAGATATTAAACGAATTGTACGAGATGGTATTTTTGTACAAATAATAACTGTAGCCAGAACCATTATCAATAACAGTAATCCTGACAACATATAATTCTCATCACATAACAAAATCCAGTAAACAATGGAAGGTAATAACGTTAATGGATAATATGCATTATTAAAACCAAACTTTTTTGTTAGCCAAGCGATCTCCCTCTGCAGTAAGACTAGCAATAATGAAATAACAAGCGCACCCAACCAAGCATAATAGAAGAACTGAACAAAGAAATTTCCTAAATATATGGCTAGTCCACCTGGCAGCGATACTCTGTCAAGAAAATAATCTTTAGTAAACAAGAACATCTGAAACTGCTCCTGATATTGAACATGAAAAGGATAATAGAAATTAAAGAAAATAAATACACATATCCCCAACAATATGGATAATAGGAGATTGCTCCTTTTTATGTGGACGTTTAATACTTCTTTCATCGTGTTTTATTTAAAAGATTCAGCAGGATAGTTTTTATAATAAGATTTTATGGTCAAAGCATCCAATGAGTATGTTTATGTTTAAAATTTAAATGTAAATAGATTTAAAGTGTTGCGTTGTGAATATAACTATTGTATCATGTTTCGGTGTTTAATCTTTTATTTACCAGTTCCACCAACCATCTTTCTGATAAAAGTGCCAACCGTATTATTTCCTTGTTCTTTTAGAAAACGTTCATTATAGATACGTTCACGTTCCTGCAATGTATTCTTTTGAGCAATCCAACGAAGAGAATCTTTTCCTGATACCGTTTGTAATCCATTTCTAATAAAATTATAAGCAGCCATGTTCTTCTCTTTTTCTTCTTTCCACAATTGCAATGCATCATTCTGAGGAGTTCCATGAGAAGAACTAGGTGAATTAAGAACAACCTTAATGTCGCCAGGTTCCGTAACAACCAGCAATTCTTGTAATGATAAACGTAAAATAGGCCTGGTACGAATTATAGCAATTCGCTCTACATCCCCTTTAAAAGTAAAAGAAGCATTCTTTATTTTGGTTGAATCTACATTTGAAGAATTAGCTCCTTCGGCAGGAACCAGATAAATCCATTCTCCATCATATTTAGTTGACGGTACTGTACCTTCTATCGTAAATTTATTATGATCTGATTTGCAACCGGTAAGACAAGCTAAAAGGAGTAATGAGTATAGTGTTTTCTTAAGCATTTTTATTCTCGATTAATAATATTACAAATATAACAAATTGTTTGAAAAACCGGACTTTAATAAAGCCTAATTCCTTCTATTTTTTGCACATTTAGCACAAGCATTCATAAAGAAATAAAACATCGAAAATGTGCATTAAAGATAGATCTTTTATAAACTAGTTATTTACAAAAAGATATCATCATATAGTCAGTGTAATTTTATAAAATCAGTTATTAAGTAAGAAATAATTCAAACATAAAAATTGGGCGAAACATTTAATAAGTTCCGCCCAATATATAAATTCAAATTAATTAAGATCTAACTAAGGAATATTCTATTTAGCTCTGAAACACCAGAACCAGCAACCTTGCCAAGATTTAACCGTTGCAGTTTCCTTACAAGCTAAATATAAATGCTGAGCATCTAACTTAAGAATATCATATTCGTTAATTACAGCATTTCCTTCGTTGGGCTGAATACCTAAAAGTACATTAACACTTTTAGTATATAGTTTACCAATAGCCCAGATATTACCGTTATCATCTTTAGTTTTCTTAGACATATCAAAAGTGAATGAACCTGTAGTACCATCGCTCTTTGTTATCTTAGCCCCCTTAAGAGAGAAGAGCATAGATCCATTCTTTCCATCTCCTGGATATCCTTTTTGAACAGCTTGTTCCTGAATAGCGTCCATATTACACGTCCACCATCCTGGAGTTGTGTTACCCAAGTAACCACCGTTGCCCCAAGGAGTACCCATTACATCATCCCAAACCCATGTTTTAGTACCTTTATCTCCGCAGAACAAAGCATATTCTGGTTCAACATCATACAGCTTGTCAACATGAACTGTAATTGTTTTTTTAATGATTGTACCATCTGGATTCATACCACTGAATACTATATCATTATCACCAGCCATCATCACCTTAACAGTTCCTTTGGTGTTTGTTAATGTACCGAAACCATAATCCCAGGAAGAGAGACAAGGATTGCCTTCACTGTTCAATTCGATATAATTCGAATTTACACCGTCTTTAACAACTGGTTTTGCTGAAATATTCAACTGATCAGCAGTAATAGCTCCAGTCATCGTATCACGGTCTTCAATGGGGTCGCAAGCAAACAACATTGCAGCTCCCACAAGCATTGAAAATATAATTGACTTTTTCATTCTTATTACTATTTAATAATTTATATTAGTTATTCCAGCTTGAGAAGTTAGCCGATTCATCCCAGCCTGCATTTTGTTTCAATGCTCCGTTAGACAAATCTATTTCTGTTTTTGGAATTGGGAAGAATCCTCTTGTTGCCTTGTAGCGAGCCACATATCCGGCACCTTGATCTTTCATAGTAGTTTTCTGGCCTTTATTCCAGATCTCCTGACCAACTTGTTTAGCCAAATCAGTTTCAGCCTCATGCCAACGACGCATATCTCCCCAGCGTAGACCTTCGAAAGCTAATTCGTGACGACGTTCCTTTTTCAAAGCATCAAGAGAATAAGCAATTGCAGGAAGTCCAACGCGAGCACGAACTTTATTCATTCCATCAGCAGTGCCTGTTAATTCAGAATGCATCAATAATACATCAGCAAAGCGGATTAAATTTAAATCCTGAGCATGAGAAACCTGGAAATGTCCAGTTGAAGTTCCATCACCATAATATTCAGAAGAAGAACAGAAGCTAGGATAGTCTGTAGTACCAACAATAGCGCGAGTTGCTACAATTTTAGATTGCCACAAACCAGTTTCTTCCATCTGTGCATCACGACCATACTGGAAATTATCTTTTACCTGATAGATAGAAGCTTCACGACGGATATCATCTGGTTCATCTGTTTTCCAATCATTCCATAAATTGGCAGCAACAGGACCTTGTCCCCAACCTTGACCAATAGGATAAGTACCATCTAATCCATAGTTAGTACTTTGATCACGAATACCGAAATATAGCGCATATTGATTAGAAAAACCTAATTTATCACCAACCCATGCAGACATATAAGAGAATTTAAGCGCAAAAACCTGTTCTGGGTTTTCACCATCTTTCAACCATTTTGGAGCACCTTCCTGATATTTAGAATTCTTCATTGTAGCTGTATTTGTATAAGGCCACAAGCTACGGAAATCAGGAGCAAGGCTATGTCCGGAATTAGCAATACAATCATTCAGTCCAGTAATCACAAAGTCTTTTGTCAATTTGCTACCATCAGTTAATGGAAGTGCATCTTTCTGATAAAAACCAGTATAGAACAAATAAACACGAGCAAGTAGTGCTTCGGCAGCCCAACGTGTTGCTGTACCAGAAGTAACTTCATTCCATTTATAAGCCGGCATAATTTCAACAGCCTTTTTCAAGTCGGAAGCAATGTGTGCATAAATACTATCAGCAGGCATTTGAGTTGGAGCAATCTGAGCTTGTGAAACGTTTTCAGGAGCAGCAGAAATCAAAGGCACATTTTCGAACATTTGTGTTAATTCAAAATAGAAATATGCACGTAAGAAGAGTGCTTCACCTGTCTTTTGATTTCTGATTGTTTCATCAGCAACATTTTGCAGGTTTGCCAAAGCCATGTTTGCACGGTTGATACCTTGATAGCGTGCAGACCAGAAGTCAGCAAAAAGTGATTCTCCATAATACATAAGGTGGTCTGATGCCTGAGCATCTTTATCATTTTCTCCACCACCACCATAACAATCATCTGAAGCCACTTGTGCTATATAGAAATAAGTCTTATTTACCCCCTTTTGAATAGCAATATTCATAGTTGCATAAATTGCTGTAATCATTTGGGTAGCATCTGTTTCATTCACAGGAAAATTTTCGGAATTCTTCTGTGTAAGGTTCTCTGTTGCCAAGAAGTCATTACAACTAGCAAACAAGAGAGCCGCTACTGCTAAATATAATATTTTTTTCATGCTATTATCTATTAAAATTTAAGATTAACACCAACCAAGAATGTTCTAGGACTAGGATAGAATCCTAAATCGATACCTGATACCCATGATTTATCGTATCCATAACCAATTTCAGGATCCATTCCTGAATAACCAGTGAAAGTATAAAGATTTTGAGCTGTAATAAACAAACGAGCTTGTTGAAGCGGTAATTTAGTGAAAAGCTTTTTGAAATCATAACCAATAGTTACGTTTTGAATCTTCAAATAATCACCATCTTCAATATATATATCAGAAATCTTCTGCCAGTTAGTATGAGAACCAGAAGTTAAACGAGGTAATTTATTGGATGTACCTTCACCCGTCCAAGCTCCGAAAATATCCGTTGTGAAGTTTTGAGTCTTTGTATCAGCAAATGAACGATATGATTTAGCAATTTGCTGACCAAAAGAGCCGGAAGCAGCAATATTCAAATCGAAACCTTTATAGCTAAGATTAATACCTAGACCTAATGTATAATCAGGATGAGGATCACCAATCATTGTTCTGTCATTATCATCAATTACACCATCTTTATTATAATCAGTGAAAATAACATCACCTGGTTGTGCTCCAGCCAATACACCTTTTCCTGCAGCTTTATATTCTGCTATCTGATCATAATTCTGGAAGATGCCATCTGTTTTATATCCATAGAAATAACCTATAGGCATACCTACCTGAGCACGATACATTTCATCAGTACCCTGACTTAATACGTTTGCATCACCATGGATAATTCCTTCAGAGTTTGCGATACGAGTTACCTTATTTTTATTTTTAGAAATATTCAGATTAACTCCATAGTTAAAATCTTTGCCAATTTTATCATTCCAGTTAAGAGCCAATTCAAAACCTTGGTTTTCAACATCACCACCATTAATATATGGAGCATTCAAACCGTAAGTAGAAAGAATAGGAGCTACAACCAACCAGTCTTTAGTAGTTTTCTTATACCAGTCGAAAGCTACACCCAAACGAGTGTCGAAGAAACGAGCATCAAAACCTAAGTCAAGCTGTTCTGAAGTTTCCCATGTTACATCAGGATTCTTAAGGATATTAGCATAACCACCTGTAGTCTGAGAAGATTTATCTTTACCAAAGTAATAACCATTGGTTACATCAAAAGCAAAAGTAGTTAAGTATTGATATCCAGAAATGTTACAGTTACCATTCTGTCCCCAGCTACCACGAACTTTCAAGAAATCCATCCAGTTTTTTGTTGATTCCATAAATGGTTCGCTACTTACAACCCAACCAGCAGATACAGATGGGAAATATCCCCATTGATGACCTTTAGCAAAGTTTGAAGAACCATCGGCACGTAATGTAAATGAAGCCATGTACTTTTCTTTATAGTCATAATTAACACGACCAAAGAAAGAAGCCAAAGTACCTTCACCCCAAGGGCTACTACCTGCAGTAATCTGATCTAGTGCAGTAGGTTTAGTATTATCTACATATGCATTTTTCCATGAACCCAGGAATAATGTATTCTTTCCAGAAGCGCTAACATTATCACCCAGTCCCCATCTTTCAGCAGATTGTCCTACCATCATATCAAAAGTATGTTCGTTTAGAGTAAACTTATAGGCCAATGTATTATCTAATGTCCAAGAAGCACCTAAACCGGCATTTTGACTTACAGATTCTGTTGTAGTTTCATTTGTAGAACTTAATTTTTTAATTCTATCGTATGAACGATAAGTATTAGCACTCATCTTATATCCAAATTGAGATTTGAAAATTAAATTCTTAATTGGCTGTATTTGAACATAAGCACTAGCTTGCAAGTTGTGGCTCTTTGAAAGATTTAAGCCCTGGCTTGAAAGAGCAGTGTTAGCTATAGGGTTAGCTGCACTTGCATCATAATTCCATCCGTTTCTTTGTTTTGCATAGTAATCATAATAATCGCCATTTTCATCATATAAAGGCATTAATGGATTAGCTGTCAATAAACTATGGATAGAGTTCGAATAAATATTACCAGTAGAAACACCTGATTTTGTACTATAGGAATAGTTCAATGTTTCACCAATTTTAATTGCATCAAAGTCTCTAACCTTTAAAAGAACATGATCTGAATTAACACGGGCAGTATAACGTCCATAATTAGATTCAACAGGTTTTCCAAAGATACCTTCCTGAGAAGCATAAGAGAAACCTAATGAGAACTTAGAAGCCTCGCCACCACCAGTAAGGTTAATTGCATGATTCTGAACAGGAGCAGCCTTGTTATAGGATTCTTTCATCCAGTTTGTACCATTCCATGTTCCATCTTCGATAGATTGTTTCAAAGCAGAAGGAAGTAAAGCCGACCAGTTATTACCTGGATTGCCTTCATTGAAGTTAATCATATCCTGAACAGCCATATATTCCTTAGCTGTTAATAAGTCCGGCATTTTGTATGCATACTGAGAACCATAATAACCATCGTATGAAACGGTAACCTTACCAGATTTACCTTGTTTTGTTGTTACAAGGATTACACCGTTTGCAGCACGTGCACCATAAATTGCTGCTGAAGCAGCATCTTTTAGTACGTCAATAGATTCAATATCAGAAGGATTTAAGTTATCAATACTACCACCAGCTACACCATCTATTACATATAGAGGAGATGAAGAACCAATAGTACCCAAACCACGAACGGTTACTTTAAATCCGTCACCCGGCTGACCAGAACTCTGAGTAATGTTCACACCTGGAGTTTGACTTTGTAAAGCAGTCAAAGCACTAGTTGTACTTAACTTCTGCAAGTCGTTTCCACTTACCTGAACTGTAGCACCGGTTACCAGTTTCTTTTTCTGAACACCATAACCAACTACAACCACCTCGTCAAGTAATTCAGAATTCTCTTCTATAACTACGTTGACTGATTTTTGATCACCTTTTACACGTAGCTCTACAGATTTGTAGCCTACACAAGAAACAACCAGAACAGCATCTTTTCCGGAAAAATTCAAGGAGAAATTTCCATTCATGTCTGTTATGGTCCCACTAGTGGTTCCTTTCACTAGAACATTTACGCCAGGCATCCCTAAACCGTCCTTTTTATCGGTAACTGTACCGGTAATTCGGTTTTGCTGCGCCATGACATGACAACTCATTACAAGTGCCATTAAAAACAACATGATGTTTTTCATAACTGATAATTAGATTTATAATATATGAATACAAAAGTATTTATTAAGCAAATTCACTACAAATGCAATTTTATCTTAAAATAATACTATTTTATCTATTCGCTTATTTTTTGATGTTTCTTCAAAATAATTTCAACTTTAGCATTTTTTTATCATATAGATAAAGTATAAAGTTTCATTACATGATAACATTCTTACCTAGGATCTGATACAAAAATATAGTATTCATAAGAGCGACAAGGATATATTTTGTTTTCAATAAGGTATATATATGTTTCATTTCATGAATTTATAAGAACTTTATAACAATAATGTTATCAATTCTTAATTATTTCATATGCCTTTTAAAGAATTCCATACGAATATTCCACCAAGAAGAAGGTACATCATGCCCATAGGTGGGATTAATAATGTATTCTTTTTCAGTACTGATACGATTATAACCAGAGAAATTTGTATGAGGGGGACAAACTTCATCCTGCAAGCCTGAAGACATTATTATAGGGCACTTAATCCAACCTGCCAGATTCTTTATATCAAAATAAGATAGCATATCATACAGCTGGGTTTCACTTATTGATGACTGTTTTGCCAAAGCTGCTTTAACCGCATCACCCGGCCAATGAACAATCTTAAAATAATCGGGATAATCTGAAAGGAAAGGAATAAACGGAGCTGCTGCTGCAATACGATGATCGAGCGCACAAGCTGCCATTGTGAACGCGCCACCCTGACTACCTCCTTCTGCAAAGATATTTTTTGTATTTACTTCGGGACGTGAAGCAACAAAGTCTATTGCACGGACCAAATCCATAAAAGCTCCACGATAGTAATAATCTTCTTTTGACTGCATGCCATAAGTAATCCAATCTCCGTAAATATTGGTTGGTTGCTGCAATCCCTGTCCGCGAACTGATAATACAAATTCTACAAACCCAGGATTATCGTTAGGCTTTGGTGACCAAGGTTTGGAACCATAGCCCATGTAACTAATGATTGCCGGATATTTTCCTTTCTTAACCGGAGTACAATAATATCCGGAGATTTCCACACCTCCGAAAGATTTCATACTAACTTTATATAATTTACGCAGATTAGTTGAAGAATCGGGGATCAGAGTTAGTTTATATTCAGGTGCAACCTTAGCCAGTTCAGCCAGACTTTCATCCCAGAATTTACGTAAGTCTGGTTTGTTATCGGGTAAAGAGACAATATATTCGGGTTCATAACCAATATTAAACTTCTTAATTTCATTCATTTTTCCATCTACTTCCTGAGTTACAGTACAACGGTAGAAACCGGGAGCCGGAACAGAAAAAGAGAAATCGGCCTCAGTAGAATCGCCTTTACTGAGAGAGACAGATTGTGCAAACCGATGTACTGGTTTGAAATCATCCGTAGTTACTTGCAGATTTAGTGTAGCTTTTGCTGCATCGTTTCTGGTATTCTTCACAATAATCTGTATTTCTGGATTCTGAGGTGAATAGAATACCCAATCGTTTGTTTGCTTTACCTTGTAAGATAGGCCCCCTAACTCTTTATCTGACTGAGCAGATAATGAGATTGAGAGACTAACAAAAAACAAACAAACCAAACCTTTCCTTATATTATATAAAAACATGATACTATTTATTTTGCTATTGATAATCTGTATAAAAGTACATCCTGAGCCGGCACTGATACTTTTTTATCTTTTTTGGTACTTCCTTCAACTTTTTTTGTCCACAAATTCTTTATTACATAGGTGGTATTATAAAAATTAGTTGATCGTTTAGATATTTCATCATCAATGTTAAATTTCTGCCAGTGAATATCGAATTCTTTATCTACAGTAGAGCGGTTGAGTAAGCAGAATGCCCAGTCGCCTCCGGCAAGTGGTTTCAACCAAACTTCAATTCCATCTTGTGAAGCAACCTTTAAACCTTGAACGCCAAGAGTATCCTGATCAATAGCTATAACATCTTTATTCATGATGATTGCTTTTGTCTCGTCGGACATATTACGAATATCATTTCCTAAAATCAGGGGAGCTGCAAGCATGCACCACATTGAGAAATGCGCACGGTCCTGATTTACTTTTTGCCCGTTACCAACTTCCAGCATATCCGGATCGTTCCAATGCCCCGGACCGGCATATTTGCGAAGTCCTTCCTGCATATCCAGAATCTGTAGAACACCAAAAGCTTTCCATCCCGGGTGTTCGTCAACACAATCAAAGCAATTGAATATATCACCGGTAGTACGCCACATGTGTCCCGTATCTTTTGCCCATGTCCATGGTTTACTATTTCCCCATTCGCACATGCTGAACAAGATAGGACGTCCGGCAGCACGAAGAGCATCCCTCATCAGGTTATAAGCACCTACCGGATTTACATCTTCGGTATTGCACCAGTCATATTTCAAATAATCTATTCCCCATTTTGCATAAGTAAGTGCATCCTGATATTCGTGACCTAAGCTTCCCGGACGACCACCGCAAGTTTGTCTGCCCGCATCCGAATAGATACCAATTTTTAAACCTTTAGAGTGAATATAATCGGCTAAAGCTTTAATGCCCGAAGGGAATTTCACCGGATCGGCAGTGATAAATCCCAGACTATCGCGTTTGCCATGCCAGCAATCGTCCAAGTTTAAATAAACATATCCTGCATCGCGCAGTCCGGATTCTACCATTTTGTCGGCAACACCACGAATAATCTCTTCATTGATATCGCAGGCAAATTTATTCCAGCTATTCCATCCCATAGGTGGAGTCTTTGCCAATTCCTGATACTTCTGTGCTTTCACAGAACTGAGACAACAGAAACAGAGCAGAGAGAATAAAAGAAAATACTTTTTCATTATTTATCAGATTTACAAATTAATGGCTACTTAAATTTCTGGACTGATTCTTTAATTATTTTCACTGTAGATTTATCTGATGCAAAGACAGAGTTCAGCCCTTGTTCTTCCTGAGCCGGATCTCCACAGTAATCGTCTCCTTTTTGCCAGTAAATATGTTCCTTTGAAGGATTGGCAAAGCCTCCCCATCCCCAGAAATTGCATCCGGCAAAAGGACCTCCGGCTTTCTTATCTGCAATAATCAGCTCGAATACGTATTTATAAAATGAATCACGAGAGTTGGTTGTGCTTTCTTTGGAGAACTTAAAGCCATCGCGTGGAAATCCGAATTCTTCCATCACCAATGGTTTGTGATGTTTTTTAGCTATTGCCAGATGTTCGAATATATATTTCTTTGTTTTTTCCTTGGCCGACTGAAGTTTCTCGGAAAGACTGTCTTTTGTTACCCAGCTCCAGTTATAAGGCCACAGGTGAATATTCATATAATCTACATTCTTATCGGCATGAATTCTTTCAAAAAGATTAATATCCTGTTCACATCCATGCTTTCCTTCGCTTCCGGTAGACACCATGTGGTTTTTATCCAGACTTTTTATCTGGGCGGCCACGTCGGCAATCCATAGTGCAAAGGGCTCTTTATTTTCATCAGCAAAAGCACGTGGCTCATTTCCTATCTGCCAGGACATGATGTACGGATCGTCTACATATTTTTTCTTTGTATAACGGTTGGTTCTGCCAATGATATCATTTACATAATTATGGAATAGTTTTTTTGCAGAGTCGGACTTTGGAAACTGCTTCACAAAAGCCATGTATGCAGGCCATCCGTCAATTGCCGGAACAGGAGCCTTGCCATATCCTGCCCATTGAAGATATTGTGAGTATCCGCCGGTCCACTCCCATGAATTATTCAAATAAAGAACGGCATACATTTTCCGTTTTCCCATTTGATATAACAAATAATCCAGTCCGGCTAATATAGTATCATTATATACTCCGGGAGACTTTTGCAGGGTTGGTTCTACTTTAGACCTGATGCCATTCTCGCCATCAGCCCCAACCAATACTCTAAGATTATTAATACCTATTGATTTTAAATAATCGAGTTCCTTATTCAATCGTGCACGATTCCCACCTTCACCTTCGGAACCAAGGATAGCTCCATACCAGAAATTAGTACCGATATAATAATAAGGTGAACCGTTCAGCATAAAACGACCTTTTTCTACATGAATGAAAGAAGATTTGTTTTGAGCAGAGGAATATCCTATAAAAGAAAAAAGCAATAGGAAGAGAGACAAGATATGTTTCATACTATTTAAAATTTAAGGAATAACAGCTTTTCATTTTTACACAGTTGCAAATGTATATATTTCCAAAAAATAAATCCGTGCATTATTTATCAATTCATAATACAATTTTAACTTATCTAGAATAATCAATATTATCTTGTACAAAAGATTGAATTCTTTTGTACAAAAGAAAAGATTGTTCTGTACAGAAGAATTAATTCTTTTGTACAGGACAATCTCAATATATAATCAATAAAAAGGAAGAATGACGAGAAAACTATATTATATATACCTATATTATATAGTTTTCGACTAAGATGAGTTAAATAGTTTGATTTATACTATAATAGATAAAGTGCTGTTTGTTAATTTTATAAGGAAGTGTATATTGTTATATCATTTCCCATCTTCCATTTGTGCCAGAAAGATACGACAGAAACTAACCATAAACTTATCGAAATCCGTTGAAGACTTTTTCTGAACTACTTTAAAGGAGATCTCCTTATACTGTTTCAGTCTGCCTGAATCTATATCCTTCAGAGCCAGTTTACCACCAAAACGGAGTTTATAGAAATCTACCATCATATCGAAGCCTGTCCAATCAGCAGATTTAGGAGTGCTTTTTACATTAGCATAAGCAAATAGTTCTGAAGCTTTCATTAAAGCAAAACGTTCCTTAGCCACCGGTTTAAAATCGTTGGGGAGATAACGCAGGCGAGTGAGCTCTCTTAAATGAGCTTCGCAGAATTGACGATAGTTCTTTGAGTTTAGAATTGATTCGTCCCATAAAGGTTGTTTGCCTGCTCGCTGCAAAGAATCATGCTCTGCCCTATAACGTGGGAAAAAGCTATTAAATCCTTTTACAGTATCCAAAGAAATTGTCTCAGCCTCAACAGTTCCTTTTGTCAGCTTAAGGATTTTATATCCAGGCACATAACCGGCAGTAGAAGGAACCTGAATATTTAAAAGACGGTTCCCTTTCTTTGAAACTGATACCTGTTCATCATTCATGTGCATGTGTCCACCCAGATGAAGGGTGATTCCGGCATCGGCAAGGAGTTCTGCCATAGCGGGATCGGGAAAGCGATACACATCGAACTTGCCCGGTGCAGCAATATCCGGAATATACTTGGCTACCCCATCATTATAATCGGCCATAGGGAAATGACTGAAAGTGACCAGCCTTTTTCCATACTTTTTAGCCTGAGCTGCCACTTTTGTTATCCAAGGCAAGAGATAAGGCTTGGCTTTAAATCCCTCATTATAAACAGATCTGGCTCCTTCAAAAGTGAGAATGCTATCACCTTCAGTAGTCTGCGGATAGTATACAGAAGCATCAATTGCCAATATCCACAATCCTTTTACTGGTTCTACCAGATAGCTTCCATCTTGAATAACCGGTTTTTTATTTTCAATAGCATAAGTCCGCTTGCTCCAGTCGGCCTGTTTAAAAGCTTCATCATAGCTATAGTTTTCGTAAGTGTATTTGCTGAACGGGGTTGCCCAAAACAGATACTCTTTTTGCGGGTAAAATCCGAAAGAGGCCCATTCGTTATGTATTTCCTTATAACCCAGCTTTTTCATTTCTCCCTGGTCGCTATTAGAGAAAGGGCGTGCCGGATCATGATTGCCGGTCATCATAAAAAAGTGCATATTGTAGCGGGCAGAGTAAGAATCGAGTATTTCACGAACCTTACGTACATTTATCAATTGTCCATCGTCAGTCTGGTCACCTGGCAAAAGAACATAATGAACATCTCGCTTCGCAATATCGTCTAGCGCAGAGATAAAGGCAAAATAGTTTTCATTAAACAAACGGGTGGAATGTAGTTGGGCATCCATGGAACGAACATAAGATGTATCCTGCAAATGAGCGTCCGACAATACTGCAATTTTTATTGCCTCTCCAGATAGAGGGCAGCCTCTGCCCAAAAGATTGGGACAGAGGCATACCACAAACATAACTACAAACAAACACCTTTTCATAAGAAAGAGATTACTTCAAATTAACAGTTTGCAAACCATCTATATTCTGACTAAACATTGTGTCGGCAAAATAAGACGGACGGGTGTCTCCCCAACGAACTGTTGAATTGCGGATATTTACATTTGATGCATTATCAAGATAGAATCCGTATGTTTTTCCTTTCACAAATTCATCGCCTTTACATGGACGCTTGTCATAAATGCCACCTTCGTAGTTGGTACGCTTGCAAATCATCAAATCTACCTGGTCAAAATAGATATTCTGAATCTTATCTTTTGCTTCTGCGCCAAGGAATACACCATTTTCACTCTCGCACTTTATATTGTTGAAACTAATATCAGTAACAGCTCCTACCTCATAGTCGGCCATTCCTTTAGGAAAACGCCATCCTGCATCTTTGTGATCTCCTGCTTTACGAGTATAGGCTGTTACATAAATTGCTTCAGATTTTCCCCACCAAACATTAGAGAAGAATTTGCAATCTACCTCTATATTAGAGAAAATAACATTTTCCACTGTACCTTCATCACGATTCTGAATACCAATACCACGATTACTATCTCTGATAATACAGTTATTTACTACTACATGACTGATACGATCCATATTTTCAGAACCTATTTTAATAGCGCATGAACGTGAAGTCATTGTACAATTGGTTACTAAAACATTCTCGCATGGTCCAAGTTCCTGATATTCACGACGATTCTTGAGACATATACAGTCATCACCCGATTCAATAAAACAGTTACTAATGCGCACATTCTTTGAGTGATCTACATCAATACCATCTCCATTACGGATTTTCAGGTTATTCAAAATGTTTACTCCATCAACAACAACATCGTTACAACCTACAAGGTGTACAGTCCAATAAGCCGAATTGCCAATAGTAACATCCTTGATGCGGATATCTTTGCCATTAATTAAAGTAAGTACGTGCGGACGAGGATCGAATTCGTGAACAGGTTTCAATTCATAAGAATCTTCCAGTTCTTTACCCATAAAGGCAACACCATTACCATCTATTTTACCTTTTCCACTGATAGAGAATTGCACAATATTAGTACCGCTAATCCACATCATACCCTCGCCTTTATTATCGCGAAAAGCACTCTTATTATAAACTTTTTCGTCCGGATTAGCCAATAACTTAGCATTTGCTTCCAGATGCAGATCTACATAAGACGCTACGGTAATCGGACCAGTCATATATACTCCGTCACCCGGAATAATCACACGGCCTCCCCCGGATTTATTACAATCATCAATAGCTTCTTGTATTGCTTCTGCATTATCCGTTATGCTGTCTCCTTTCGCTCCATAATCACGAATATCAAAATCTGTCTTGCTAGTATGGCAGGATGTCATAAGCCCTATGCCGAAAAGGGCTACTAAAAACTTTAGTCTCATCATCTTCTATGTATTAGTTGTTAACTTTTATAATTTGTTCTTTTTTATCTAATGGAAAAAATACTTGTTCAAGTGATTCGCCTTTTACATCGTCCATAATAATTGCCGGACGATAATCAGGTTCAGCCAACTTCAATCTCACATTCTTCAATGTAATATCCTTTGCATGACGAATATAGAATCCCCAAGAAGGTAGCTCACCAAACATACTGAACTCCGGATATTTATCTATCTGTTCGGGAACCTGATTCAAACGGTTCAACGGTATATAAGCCATTCCTTTGGTTGCTCTTCCCGGACAAGTTATTTCAATATTTTCAAGATGCACTCCTTCTATGTAATGCCCGGGTATACCTGCAATAGACGAAGGAAATGGATTGTGGAAGAAATCAACTTCCGGTCCCCGCAGATCATAGTTAATATCTGGTCTGCCAAAGGGAATTTCCACATTCATATCTTTTATTGATATATTCTTTACCGTTCCTACACGTTCGCCTGCTCTATGCCCCAAACGGATAAAGATTGCATTACCTGTATTCTTGGCCGTAATCCGGCTCACATTAACATTTTCAATATCACCTCCGTCGACAGACTCAATAGCAATAGCCGAACGAAAGGTATCGTATACACGAACGTTATCAATAGTAATATTCTTAAAACCTCCCCAGGAAGCTGTTCCAAACTTAATTGCACTTGCACTGCTACGCACCTCACAATCGGCAATATAGATGCTATCGTTACAGGCATTCGGATGGTAGGATTTTAAGCAAATACCATCATCAGCAGAATTCACATTGCAACGAGTAATCTTTACTTTACGACAATCTGTTATATCAAAGCCATCATTATTCCAATATGCCCTGTTTGTCATTGAAACCTGATCTATTGATAAACCGGAACAAAGATCAAACGTAACACCCCAACAAGCACTGTTCATAAGATGCAATCCTGCAACTGATATATTCTCGCACTCTGACAGAAAAAACAGTTTTGGACGGGCAGTTTCATTAGGACGCATTCTTCGAACATTATAATTTGGATCTATGCGCACTCCGGCATTATGTAAACTATCTATATTCAAAGCTAAAGCCAGTCCCTGACCATCTATTGTTCCTTCACCACTGAAAGCTATGTTTTTTACCTTGTGTCCAAGAATTAAAGCCAGCTTTGAGTTATCACTTTTTCCTGTTGTATTATCAGCTTTATTTAATGGGTAATAATCATCTGGATTTGTACTTCCCAGTAAAACTGCATCTTTTTCGATATACAACTCAATGCCCGATTTTAATTGCAAACAGCCGGTGAGATAGATACCTTTCGGAAAAACAATCCTTCCGCCTCCTCTTTTGCTCAGCAGGTCTATTGCTTGCTGAATAACATTTGTATTCAGCGTTTTACCATCGGCAATGGCCTTTCCCTGAGTTACTATATTGTAATCCCGGGCCCATATAGGGATGGTAAATAGCAAAGAGATTATTATGCAAATATATTTCCTCATTATCTATACACTCTTTATTTCAAAATAGATTGCGGACAATTCTCCTTTTTAGCAGCCCAGCTTTTATTCGGAATAGCTCCCATTACAAATTCCAGAATTCCACCTTCGAGAATCTGCTTATGAGTTATGTAACTATTCTCAAATCTTTTTCCATTCAACGTGGCCGACTGGATATAAATGTTCTCTGCTGAAACACCATGAGCTTTAACAACAAACTCTTTACCGTTTTCAAGACGGATACTCATCTTTTCAAATGCCGGAGATCCAATTACGTAATATGGATTTCCGGGACAAACAGGATAAAATCCCATTGCTGAAAAAACATACCAGGCAGACATCTGACCGGCATCATCATTACCGGACAATCCCCCCGGAGCATTAACATATTCTGTATTGCGAATATGGCAAATCTGCTTCTGGGTTTTCCAGGACTCACCCACATAATTATATAAGTAAGCAATCTGATGGCAAGGCTCATTGCCGTGCCAGTATCTCAATTCACTAAACATGGAATCCAGCTTGCTTACAAACTTATTCTTGCCACCCATCCATTGAACTAATCCTTGCACATCTTGCGGAACATACCACGTATAGTGACAAGGTGCTCCTTCGGTAATGAACCGTGCAAAGCCAAATGCATTATCAGCATTAAGGAAAGTGCCGTCAGCATGTCTTCCCTGAGCGTATCCGGTTCGTTTATCAATCACATTTTGCCAGTTCTTTGCACGCTTAGTAAGCAACTTATAATCTGATATTTTCCCTAGTTTCTTAGCTACTTGTGCCAATACATAATCATCATACGCATATTCCAATGTACGAGAAACCTGCTCATTCATATGAAATGCTTCCGGCACAGAGTCTTCCAATGGAATATACCCGTACTTTGTGTAAGAAGTCAAAGCCCTGCGCCCCATACCGTTTTTATAATCTTCGAACGAAGCCGGTGATTGAAAAGCATTCTGCCGCATAGCTTTATAAGCTGTTTCAATATCGAAGCCTTTTATGCCTTTTATATAAGCATCTCCAATAACCGAAATGCAGTGATCTCCTATCATGGCTGCCGTGTAACTGTTCCAACAAGGGAAAATGGGTAGCCAACCACCTTGCTTATATTTCTCAACCAACGACTGAACCATCTCACCATCCCGTTTCGGATCAATGATTGTCAAGAGAGGATGCAAAGCACGATAGGTGTCCCACATGCTAAAATCATCATAATAATCACCCTTTTCTATCTTACGGATTGGAGTACCTTTTGCAAAAGAAGGATAACGTCCATCTACGTCATTAAAGACCCTCGGCAAAAACGATGAACGGTATAAAGCTCCATAGAATTTCTCTTTATCTTCTTTACTGCCACCTTGAACATTTAGTTTAGATAGCTGGTTTTGCCAACATTGTTCAAGTTGATTTTTGGTCTGATCGAAATTCCAATGAGGAATCTCTGCATCAAGATTATTCAAGGCCCCCTTCATATCGGTAAAAGAAGAACCCACTTTTACCATTACTTTTTCATGCGCCGCAACCTTAAAACCGATAAAAGCGCCTATATTATATTTTTTTCCAATTGATTTCTGTTTTGAATAAACCAAGCTGTCTTGGTAAACGCCATACGTTGAAGGCTCTTTTTCGAACCTTACCACAAAATAGCCACTAAATCCTGTGGGTTCACCCCACCCTTGATAAATACGATGAGCGGGATTGTATCCTCTAATCTCACGTTTTTCCAAATCTATTTCAATATACCCCTCTCCTTCATCACTATTAGGGTTAACCACCAAATAGGCCATTCCCTCTTCATCATAAGTAAAACGAAACAAAGCAGAACGAGATTGGGCGGTCATTTCTGCCTGTGTGTGATAATCTTCCAGATAAGCTGAGTAATATGACGGAGTTGCAATTTCCTTTTCATGAGAAAAAGAACAAGCTCTCTCTTCGGGAGTAGTTTTCAGAACTCCTGATACTGTCATTAAAGTCATACTGCCATAATCCTGCGTACATCCTCCCACAATCCAATGCGAATTGCGGAATCCCTGCAGCTTGCTATCTCTGTAGTAATAAGGAGCAATGCATTTACGCTCTGTATCCTGGGTCTGTGGTGTCCAGAAGTTCATACCATGAGGTACTAATACAGCGGGCAAAGTCTGCCCATATTCTTCTGAATGCTTACCAAACTTACCAGCTGTTTGAGTTATGCTTGCAGCTGTTCCCACGCGGGTATCAACATATTGTTGTAACAACTCCTGCGAAGTAGCTCTATTACACAAGCAGCACAATAAAACTAAAAAAAGGTACTTTCTATTCTTCATAAATCTAAAAGTAAAACCAAGTAAAAGGGTAAAAAATGGGGAGAAGGATTAATATCTTTACACTTATAACCAATAAGACAATTTATTACCTTCTCCCCAAGAGCACAACACTATAGCTTTACTTTTTCTTTGTTAGTATCCAGTGTTTTGTTTCCAGTTAGTATTAGAGTTCATAATATTTCTATGAATTGGAAATATACGACGCCATTTCTGAGTCTTGGCAGCTGGATTTACAACATGTTTCAATCCCCAATCCTTTTCGAACTGACCAAAACGGATCAAGTCATTGCGACGCCACATCTCACTAAAGAACTCACGTCCACGTTCGTCAAGAACATCTTGCAAAGTAGGAGCTGTAGTTAATGTAGGAGCTTTTACATAACTGCGAATCTGATTGAACAAACTCATAGGAGTGTCGCCGTTGGTAGCTGTTGCACCACGAAGAATAGCTTCAGCCTTCATCAGTAGAATATCTGCATAACGGAAAATAGGCACATCGTTACTTTGGTTACGGTTATAAGTTTCATAATCAGAAGCCTGAATACCCCACTTGATACAACGGTAACCCTGATTCCAACCATCAAAATTATCACCTACATTCATAGAGGCATCAAGCGGATTAAGTAAAGTGACATTTTTGGTAAGCACTACTCGCTTCCCATTATACATATAAGGCGTTGTGGTTTTATCAAAGGTTGTAATATTATAAGTATTAAGCGCATCTTTCAAAATGATATCATTACGTTCATCTCCTACCAGAGAGAAACGATCGGCAGCTTCAGGTGTAACTGTAAAAATACCACCGGCATTCTTTGAAAGTGTTACGCCTAGCAAACCAGTACCAGTTCCTCCATCATTATTAAATTTAGGCCAGTATTGGAATCGAGCGTATGTCAGACCTTGCGCTGTTGCATTATCATAAGGCATTGCATAGATAAAATCCTTAATCTGGTAACCATTAGTCGGCATAAATTTCTTGCGATAACTATCACTCAGATTAAACTTACCGCTTTTAATTATTTCATCACAGTATTTCACTGCATCATTAAGTTTGGCATTTGCCAAAGTAGGCTCATAATTAGCAACGTCACCACAAGTGTAAACAGCCCAATTTAGATACAGTTTTACAAGAAGAGCCTTAGCCATCCATACAGTAGGCTTTCCATAAGTCGAAGCATCAACATTTTCAGATAAGCCGCCGGAATTAATGGCACGAAGTAGATCGTTCTCAATAAAGGCTGCTACATCTGCACGTGGAGAACGGTCAATAGCCTCATCAGCTGCAACAACATGATCCAAAATAGGCGCATCGCCAAACATATCCATAAAGATGAAATGATAGAAAGCACGCATTGCTAAAGCTTTTGCTATAGACTCATCAGTTGCACTTTCGCCTCCAAGGTCTACAATAGCCCGATTACATTTAGTAATGGCTCCTGTGATATCACCAAGCCAATCAACATGTGCATCATCAGGATTACTCATGTGAAGTGTAGAATGAACATAATTACCACCATCATACCAGTTACCACCATAAGTAACTGCAGTAAATTCGTCGGAAGATAGCCATACTGCTTCTGTAAAACGACGTCCTAAAGCACCACGGAATCCATAGTATAAATCCGCCATCTTTGCCTCGGTTGCAATTTCGGAACTCGGATAAGAAGTATAGGTTGACTTAATATCTACATCCAAATCGGTACAGGCCGTTACTGATGATATCAGCAAACCTGCTAATAAGGTATTTTTAATATAGTTTTTCATTGTAAGTTCAATTTTTAGATGATTAGAAATTAACATTTACACCTAGCATAAATGTACGAGTACGAGGATAATAATTAGTTCGTCTATCTATTCCCGGTTCCAAGCCACCAAGATTAATTTCAGGATCACGGCCGGAATAGCCAGTAATTGTAAACAAGTTATTGCAGGTTGCATATACCTTGAGTGAGTTAACCCAATTACCCAACTTTCCAAATGAATAACCTAAAGAAAGAGTTGACAAACGGAAATAATCACCATTTTCCAACCAACGATCTGAAGGAGCTTGTGACTGAACGTCTGTTGCTCTTTGTTCTGTAGCTACTGATTTCAGTACATTTCTGCCTTCGGTTACGAAGCTTACATTACTATATTGTTCGCGAGTTGCATTATAAATCTTATTGCCAAAAACTCCTGTAAAGAACAAATCCAGACTCCAGTTCTTATATTTGAAGTTGTTTGTCCAACCCAAATTCAACTTAGGCTGTGCACAACCTGTAATAGTACGGTCTGTATCAACTGGATCTTTTGTAGTTTCGCCAGTGCGTTCTCCAGTTACTGGATCATGTTTGTAGAATATTGATACACCATCTGAATTATAACCAGCCCATTCATAAGTATAGAACGTTCCAAGTGGATGACCTTCCATAATACGCTCTACTTGTGCGTTTGAAGAATAACCTGCAATTTCCGGATCGCCTGATGCAATATAGGCTACAGAATAATCACTATTGGAAATACTTTTCACGTTGTTTTTGTTATGTGAAAGGTTCAAGCTTGTATCCCAAGTGAATTTCTTTGTACTGATAGGGGTTGCATTAATTGTTAATTCAATACCTTTATTGTCAATATCACCTACATTTGCATACATCCAACCATAAGGGTAACGGTTTGTTGATACACTATATGGGTGAATCAAATCGCTTGTACGCTTATCATAGTATTCAATTGTACCACCTAGACGACCTCCAAAGAAAGTAAAATCAAGACCTAAATTGAGCATTGCAGTTCGTTCCCATTTCAAATCAGGATTTGCATTAGACTGAGCAGCGATTGTACGGTAAAGACTGGAATTTCCATTAGCATCTGTATATGTAAACCATCCTGAAGGACCATAAGTCTGAATTGCCTGGTAAGCGCCAAATCCCAAAGAGTTACCACTGACACCATAACCTACACGGAATTTCAAATCATCAAATACGTTCAAATCTTTGATAAATTTTTCTTCGCTCATACGCCATGCAAGAGATGCAGAAGGGAATGTTCCCCAACGATTATTTTTACCGAAAGCCGAAGAACCATCACGGCGGAAAGTAGCCTGAAGCATGTATTTACTGTTATATGAATAATTCAAACGACCATAGAAAGAGATCATACGGAGAGTTTCCAATCCATAACCCGAGATACCACTCATGTCCATTTTGTTAGCAAAAGCAAGGTTATAGTATGAAGTAGCATTGCTGTAGAAATTATAAACATTAAGACCAAAGCCATCGTTATTGTCCGATTGCTCATAAGAATAACCGGCCATTAAACCTAATTTATGAACATTAGCAAATGTATGATCATAATTAAAATAGGTTTCAAGCACTTTCTTTTTATTTTCAACAGTTCCACGATAAGCATTACCATTAGTATTAACAATCTGAGACTGTATAGTATTATAATTGTTATAGTTGATTTGCTCGTTCTCATAAGAAAGATTCAAGTTCCAAGCTAAATCCTTATTGATTTGTAGAGTGGCCTTACCAGTTCCTTGTAGATCTTTCTTAACTGTTTGATAAGAATCTTCATAGATCATGGATAGCGGGTTAAAATATTGATTTACCGCTGTGTAATTATACCAAGAACCATCTTCATTTTTTGTAGGAAGTAAAGGTGAATAATAGTTCATGGCATCAAATACACTTTGACCGTCTTTATTTGATGAAACAGTCTTGCCTTTGCTTTGTGCTGCATTAACATTGAAAGCCAAAGTCAAACGGTCATTTAAACATTTTGTCTGTACATAAGCACGACCTGAAAAACGTTCAAATTCAGTACCAAGAACAATACCTTCTTTATTTAAATAACTCATGCTGGCATTGTAGCTTGAACGTTCGTTTCCTCCGTTAATAGAAACATTATGATTGTGGCTGACTGCTGTACGAAGCACTTCATCATTCCAATTCGTATTGGAACCTTTATCATTAGGAAGTGTGATATTATTAGCTGCTGCGTAAGATTTCAAATCACTAGCCGACATCATATCAAGACGTTTAGCTATGTTATCAAATCCAACATAACCACTATATGAAACAGATGTACGATCAGTTTTGCTTCCTTTCTTTGTAGTGATAACAATCACACCATTGGCAGCCTTAGAACCATAAATAGCAGTTGCAGATGCGTCGCGAAGCACATCAATTGATTCAATATCCTCTGGAGCTACAAGATTCAAAGACATACCAGGAATACCGTCAATAACATAGTAAGGTTCCATCGCTGCGCCTGAACGCAAAGAAGATGCACCACGAAGAGAGATAGAAGCTGTTCCAGATGTAGGATCACTGCTCTGAACGATAGTTAATCCAGGAACCTTGCCTTGCAATAACTGTCCCGGATCGGTATAAACACCGGTATTCAGTTTGTCAGCTTTCACTGTAGTAATAGAACTAGTAACATCCTTACGGGTCATACTACCGTAACCTACAACAACGACTTCATTCAAAGTTTTGCTGTCTTCTTTTAAGGTTACATTAATAACATTTTGAGTTACCTTAATTAATTGGGCTGTAAAACCAACATAGGTAAATGAGAGAGTACTTCCTGATGGAGCTGAAATGGAATACTTTCCGTCAATATCAGTAACGGTTCCGTTAGTAGTTCCTTTCACCAGGACATTAACACCAATCAGTGGCTCGTTGTTCACGTCGACCACCTTTCCAGTAATCATACTTTTTTGAGCAAATACGGAAATGCTACTCATCAAAAAGATGAAAAGACATGCTAAAAGTGTTTTGCGCATAACTATAAACTTAGGTTAAATAATTTTTTTACGCCGCTAAAGTAGATCACAACAATCAGATGAAGGATGAAAATCGAAAAATAAAGGAGGAGAATTGAGCAGTTTCCGATATTTAACCAATTGTGTTCATTAATTATCCAGAGAAGCACTAGGCAATATACCAAACTTCTTAAAATAACATTGGCTGAAATATTTAGGATCGTTAAAGCCTACTTCATAAGCAATCTCAGAAACATTCATATTCTTGCTTATTTTGTTAATATTAATAAGTTCCTGAGCCTTTTTCAGACGATAATTACCTATAAACTTTGCTGTTGAAGTTCCTACCAAATTCTGTAATTTCTGATTAAGCAATGTTTTGCTAATTCCCATAGCCTCAGCAAATGAATTTACATCAAAATCCGGATTTTTATAACTATCCTCAATAACACTCATCACACTATTCAGGAATTTGCTATCGCGTGACTCTTCATCTATACGCAGAGTTCCGGGATCCATTTGAACATCAAACTGTTGCTGAGTTGTTTGCCGTGTTTTAAAAATATTATGTATACGAACCAACAACAGTTCTTCATTAAATGGTTTCTGCAAATATTCGTCCACACCAATACGGTAGCTTTCCAAACGGGTATCATCGGAGACTTTAGCAGTAAGCATTAAAATAGGTATATGAGAGATAGATAAATCCTCCTTTACTTTTTTAGATAGTTCAAGACCATCCATGACAGGCATCATCAAGTCACTGACAATAAAGTCTATGTTATTAGACTTAAGCAAGGTCAGTGCTTGTGCTCCATCTTCCGCTTCAATAATATTATATTCAGAGATCAATATGGAACGAACATAAGCACGCATATCGGGATTATCATCAACCACCAATATTGTTTTCTTCAGTTTATCATTCTCACCTTCTATTTGTTCTGAAATTTTAGAAATAGCTTCAGCTTCCTGATTTGCACCAACTTCTTGATAAAGTCCTTCATCAGTTTGTGGCTCATAAACCTCCATAGGCATCAGAATTCGGACTGTAACTCCGGATTTTTTATTATTTCGGGCGTAAATTCGTCCACCGTGTTCATTAATAATACGCTTGCAAAGGTACAGACCTATACCTGTTCCGCTCTGACCATAAATATGAAACTTCATATTCTTCCGAGACTGATAGAAGCGATCGAATATTTTATCCAAATCTTCATTCAGTACTCCAACACCTGTATCAGAGATCGATATATAAATTCTATTCTGTCCTTTTTCATCAATATAAGAATACACATAAAGATTAACTTTTCCTCCATTAGGCGTAAACTTAATGGCATTGGAAAGCAAATTCACCAAAACTTTCCGCATCCATTCTTCATCATACAGGTAAAAGGCGTTCTTTGTACGAATCATGCAACGAACTTCAATTTGCCTATCTTTTGCAAAGGCTTCAAATGGTACTACAGTACTTTGAATAAAAGCAGGCAAATTGTTTTGCTTTTTTGCTATCATAATTCGTCCTGATTCCACCTTACGGAAATCCAGCAATTGATTTACCAAAGAAAGTAATGACTTTGAATTTCGTTCCGCTAAGTTTAGCTGCTCTCTCACTTCTGGATTATTGCTCAGCTTTAATGCACGATCTATAGGTCCAAGAATTAAGGAGATAGGTGTCCTGAATTCATGCGTTATATTTGTAAAAAACGAAATTTTATCAGCAGTAATTTCCTGTATTCGTTTGGACAATTCTATTAATTGTTTCTTTTGCTGCGTTAACAAATCGTTCTGATGAGAAAGAACATTCATTTTTTCTTCGAGTTCCAGCGTACGTTCTTTTACCTTTTCTGTCAAGATCCGTTTTTGCTCCTTATAAGTAGAAATCCGCCACTGATACCAATAGAACACTATTATTGCTGCGATAATTATCATAAGGAAGAAAAACCACCAAGTCTTATAAAAGAAGGGCGAAACAGTTATAGAAAGTTCTGTTATCTGGCTATCACTCATATTCAGAGGGTTCTGTACCTTTACCTGAAATTTATAATGTCCAGCTTTCAAGTTAGTATAGCTTGCATAATGTCTTTTCGGATCACATTCAATCCATTTATTATCGAAACCTATCAAGCGATAATAATACTTCAGTTTTCCTGCATTCTCATAATCTAAAGCAGAGAACTCTATAGAGAACGATTTATCACGTTCATGGAGATGTACTTCATTAGCCCATGATATGCTTTTCTTCAGATAACTATTTCCGCCTTGTGTTATATCGTTATCCAGAACGGAGAGACGAGTAAAAATAACTTTCTGAACATGTTTCTTGTTATGGTTAATCCCTACTCCATTAAGTCCTATCATTCCATCAATTCCTCCAAAATAAAGAGTACCATCTTTTGCACGGCAATATGCATTCCAATAAAATTGTCCGGAAAGTAACCCATCCTTTTGATAGTAGTTTGCAAAATTTTTCGATTTTGGTGTATAACATGAAAGTCCATCATTTGTACTGAACCAAAGTCGATGCTGTTTGTCTTCCAAAATACCAAAAATAGTATTATCACATAAGCCGTTCTTGGTAGTAAAATTAGAAAACTTATAATGGTAATCCTTACTTTCTTCTAAGCGATAAACGCCATAACCGTTGCTGCCTAACCAAATTGTACCATCCGAGGCCTCAAAAATGCAACATATTTTCTCTATCAGTTTACTCTGCGGATTATCCAGTTTGTATTCCATATAGTGAAAACTAACATTTTTCCGGTTTTTGGCAAACGAGTATAGATCAATGATAATCAAGCCATGATGAGTACCAACCCATAATCTTTGTTTTCGATCAATAAGCATATTAACCAATGAGTTTTTAGGCAAGCGGTCGGTTGGCAATACAATATTAGTAAATGTATTCCGGTTCAGATCGTAAAAAGACAATCCTTCAGCAGTACCAATCCACATTCCATCATTTAACTTATCAAAACAAAGAGATCCTATAAAATTGCTACGAAGAGGAGTATTCCTTGTACTATAGTTTGTAAACGAAAGATTTGCCAGATTATTCAAGCTGGTCCGGTCAACTCCGCCTCCCGATGTAGCAACCCATAGCTGATTACGATTATCTTGTGCAATAGCACATACAGAATTATGGCTCAGACTATTGGAATTTCCTGCCTGATGACGATAATGTATAAATTCGTCTGTACCCTTTTTACGTAAACTAAGCCCTTGTTCAACATTACCTAACCAAAGATTTTCGTAAGAATCTTCAAAAATGGAATTAACAGGATTTTCAGCCAAGCTACTTATGTCATATCTGTTATTGGTATATAAACGAAGTTTCAAATTACGGCTCTCCATCTTATTCATGCCGCTAATTTCTGTTCCTATCCACAGTATTGGTCCATCAACAAAAAGGCAATTAATAAAACTAGAGCTGTTAATATGTTCCGAAGTATAGACAGATTTCTCCAACCGCACAAAATCATCTGATGCGGGATTATAAAAGTTTAGTCCTTTAAGAGTTGAAACAACCAGTTCTTGATTTTGTGTTATTGCAATGTCTGTAATATAATCCTGTGTCAAAGAGTTTATATTCCCATCCTGAGAAGAATACAGCTTACACTTTTTACTTCGTTTATCATAACGAAAAAGTCCTCTATCTGTTCCTACCCAGATATCTCCTCTGTAAAGACAGAAACAGTGAACAATGGCTTCTTTACCAAAAGAGAAAGACGGCATAAGCTTTAGCAATCTCATTGGGCCAAGCTTTCTGGAAATTACCTTAAACACATTCGGACCATAGCCCACCCATATATCTCCATTAACCAGACTTAAAGCGGTAATGGAAGCAGAGTGTCGTTCATATTTTGAAGTAAGTGCAACGCAACGTTCAATGCGACCTTCCGAAGTAAAGAATAAGTGATACAGATTTGTCTGAGTGGCCAGCCAGATAGATTTATCTTTATCACAGACAATAAAGTAAACAGGTTCTTTAGAAAGATCTTCGCTTTTAAAAAAAGAAAAATCAATCGGCTCCAGCCTGTTAGTCTTTAAATTCAATAAATCCAGTCCTGCTTCAGAAGCAATCCACAAACGGTTAAAACCGTCTTCGCATACCTGGTTAATGAAATTAGAACGTAAACGTACAGTTGGCGTTGTAATATTATAGTTTACAAAAGAATAGCCATCATAACGTGAAAGCCCATTGTGTGTAGACAGCCACAGAAATCCCTGACTATCTTTATAGATATCGTCTATATAATTGTGAGGTAACCCATCGCTGATGGTAATAGCCGAAAAATTATATTGGTCCAGGATTTTTCGAAGAGATACTTGCGCATGACATGGAATTACAATTGCTAAAAGACAAGCCAGCAACAAGCAATCTATACTTCTATTTATAATTTTATATGTTTTTCTTTTCATTTATGGACTAGTACTAGTTTCTCAAAGCTTTATTGGTTCAAAGAACAAAAGTATATTTCTTTTCTTTGAGAAACAACAAATACCTGCACAAATTGTTTCAGTAAACAATTTCTATTCCACAGTCCAATCAATTTCCAAGGGATTATCACTAGTTTTATAAATTAGAGGTAAGTTTTCATTATCTATAATCCACATATTCGTCAAGTCTACATCTGCTAATACATGAATTGTTTTTTTTCCATTAAACTCTTGTTCTTCTGTTAATTCTTCAGCAGCCTTCCGATAGGTCGTTCCATTATAGACAAACCAACCTTTTTCTTTCAACGATTTCCATGCACTGCGTGAGATAAAGCCAAAAGTTTCATTCGCAGGTAGTGCTACTACGCATCCATCAACAGGTTGCAACCAGCTCAGACTGCTACCGTCTTCAACATTCTGCCTCCCCATTTTGTAACATCCCTTCTGCCTGTTAAAGTTACGTAAGACACTCCATTCAAAACGGATAGTATCCTGCTTTTCTGTAATACAAACGTCATAATTACGAGTTTGTCCATGCAATTTAAAAACAAACTTATACTTTTCGTTTATCTGTGCATTAACACACATAGTCAGCAACATGACAAACATTCCTAAACATATTATTCTTTTCATCGTTGCACTTCTACATTTTAACCGGAGGTAACTCCTCTGTACCCCAATCAGAAGGTTTATTTCCCATTTCTATAATCAGTTCTCCACCTTGCGATAACTCATCATGGTTTATCCATGCCCGATGGAGTTCTTTCCCATTTAAACTTACATGTTGAATATTGCAATTCTTTTCGGATAACTTTTTAGCTACCACATGCAAACTGTTACCATTAGTCAAACGAATGGTGTATTCACTAACCAAAGGCGAATGTATTAAATAATAAGGTTGCCCTGCATTAGGATAAAGCCCCATCATGTGAAAAGCAAGCCAGGAAGACATAGCTCCAGAATCATCGTTACCAGGTAAACCGCCGGGAGTGTCATTATAATTTCGTGTAATAATCTGTTTTATACGTGCACTGCTTAAATCAGGACGTCCAATCCAATGATAGAGACATGGAGTTAAAAAAGATGGTTCATTATTGACATTATAATATCCTTTGTCGAAGAAAGTATCCAATCGGTTACGGAAAGCTTCATTTCCTCCACTTTTCTCTATCAAAGCCGGAACATCATGGGGGATACTTAATGAATATTCCCATGAAATGCCTTCATAAAAGAAAGTTCCCCACCATGGAGCATACCATGGAGATTCATTGGTTACTGGAGTATAACGGAATGTGGGATGTTGTACTTTGGAATGACCAAAAGGCAAATCATCCAGCCATTCTCCGGAAGCAGAGCGAGGCATGATAAATCCCTTTACACCATCATATTCATAATTATCGCGCCATAAGTTTTTCCAGTTATCAGCTTTGCGAATATATTCTTTGTAGATATCGTTTTTCCCCAGCATCTTAGCTACTGTAGCAATGTTATAATCGTTATAAGCATATTCCACCGTACGATTTCCAGCACGGTCAATGCCAAATGGCACATAGCCCAGTCTGTTATATTCCAGTAATCCGCCGCGTCCTTCCTGTTCTTCATTACCTCCGGGAGGAACAGTAGCATCTTTCAGCATTGCTTTCAAAGCTAATTCATAATCAATGCCTTTCAGTCCTTTTACCAATGCATCGGCAATTACAACCTCTGCATTCGAACCACCCTGGGTACGACCATTTGCATTACCACTACGAGCATCGGGCATATAACCATCCCTCTTATAAATGTTTATGAGTGCATTAACTATATCAGTTTCTCTTTGCGGTGAAAGAATTGTAATGAGCGGACTAGAGGTGCGATATGTATCCCATATAGCATAAAAATCATCGTAATAAGGAGCATTATCCGTCCAAAGAGGATTCTCTCCGGTACGGTCAACCGGCATAATAAGAGTATGATAAAGGGCGGTATAAAACATTCGTTTTTGTACTTCCGTTGCTCCTTTTCCCAACTCTATGCGTTCCAACAGTTTTTCCCATTGAAGGCGTACTTTTGCCAATAGCTGCTGGAAGTCCCAATGTGGAATTTCCTTGCGAACATTTTCCTGAGCCTTAAGTGAACTCAGAAAAGAGATACCAATCTTAAGTTTAACGGTACTTTCTGTACTTTCTTCTCCCCAAGAGATTACTGCACCCGTTTTCTTCCCCTCGTCACATTGTGCTTTCTCAGTCGATGAGGAAAATTTATCTTTCCAGGTAAGTGTCTTTGTAAAAGGTTTATCGGCCACTGCATAAAAGTAAACCGTATAGGCTCGTCCATTGTTCCATCCTCCACGGATGCGACTATAGCCACGAACTTCCGTGTCTGATACAATTTCTATTTCTGAACCAACAAACTGTTGTGCTTCGCGAGCATCGGGAACCGGATTCTCTCCCAAAAAGAAACCGGCATCTACCCGTAATGAGCGTTTACTCTCTTTTGGATAAGTAAACTGATAAAAAGAGCATCGGTCAGAAGTGGTCAGCTCTGTTTGAATGCCATTTTCCTGGAAACGTGTATTGTAATATCCTAGCTCTATCTTCTCATATTCCCGCTTTGCCTCATGGCTTTCCATATCAGGTTCTCCACAATAGGGCTGCACTAGAATATTTCCATATTTAGGTCCTCCACCTGTACCGCTTACGTGCACCTGAGCAAAACCGGTAACAACTTCGGGCATAGGTAACCAGCCGCTGTTTGGTTTGCAGGTACAATCTGGGCCGGGTTTTACCATTCCAAACGGTGCCGACGGGCCAACAAAGACCCGCCCCAAACCTTCTGAACCAATTTTAGGATCAACATATTTACCGTATTGAGCGTATGTCATCAACGAGAAGCATAAACAAAATACAGAAGAAAGAGCTTTTACCAATATCTGTTTTCCAACCATTAGTTTAACTATTTACTAGTTATTACTGCAACAAATCCACCACGAGGTAAGCATGAAATAGACATCTGTTTATTTGAAAGTTTCCCCTTAGTTATTTCAAATGATCTTTCCTTCTGGCCATCTCTGAATAAAGTTATAACATAGTTTTTATTTTTCAGGAATGACAGATTCATTGGCAAGTTACGTTGTTCGTTCGTACCATTTAACCCTCCAATATACCATGTATCGCCTTTTTGGCGAGCCATTACAACATGGTCTGCCGGATAGCCAGACAATAATTTAGTATTATCCCATGCTACAGGAAGATTTCTGAAAAAGTTTTTAACTTCATCAGGCTGAGATAAATAAGCTGACGGACGATCTGCTAAATGTTGAAGTCCAGATTCAAACACAACAGTTAAAGCCAGCTCATGAGCATTAGTTGTTATATGAGGATGCTGAGAGTCAGTAAAAGTACATGGCGTATAGTCCATCGAACCTATTACATTGCGAGTAAAAGGTAAAGTTGTATTATGAGCTGCAGCTTTATCAGTAAGAACTGGTGCATTATTATACCATTCTGCACCATACACAGCTTCAGTAGACAACAAATTAGGATAGGTTCGCTGCCAACCGCGAGGCACAGTTGCTCCGTGAAAATTTACCAATAATTTATGCTTAGCTGCATCTTCCAACAAATCAATACAATAATTCATTGTTGATAAGCTATCTCCTGAAAAGAAATCTATTTTCACTCCTTTAGCACCAGATTTTTCCAACCAGGCATATTCTTTTTCGCGATTCTCGGGAGTATTTAAACGATATAAAGGACCTGCGCTCTTATCAACCCATGCAGTCGATGAATTATACCATAACAGAGGTTTTACTCCATGAGATGAAGCATATTTTATCGCATCATTTAAGTTACCTCCATTGCCCATAACATCCCATTCCCAGTCTATAAGTACATATGGCAGATTCAATTGCTGAGCCATATCTACATATTGCTTCACTATCTGATAATCTTTTGATCCATGATTATAAGCCCAATAAATCCAGGAAACTACTCCAGGTTTAATCCAGGAAGTATCTTTCAACTTACATGGTTCGCTCACATCGGTTATCAGAGTAGATTCTACCACATCTGATAAAGATCCAATCAGAGCAACTCTCCATGGTGAGGTCCAAGAATCTGATACCTCAACATTATTTTGGGGTAGATGAACCTTATAACAAGAAGGATTATCTTTATTTGTGAGGCTTGATGCACAATGATTCCTGGTAATGCCACTTTCAGAGAGTAGAGTCCAGACTGAATTATCTATCTGAAAAAGAGCGGGATATCCCCAATGCTTTTCACTTGAAGAGCCTACACCATCTGTATTTAATGGGAAAAAGCCTTCATAAGGTGTATCATATTTTTGTGTCCAACGTTTTATTCCAGGTGCCATCTTATAAGTAGTTATTTCATCTGAAATCGTTGTATGTTGTAGTTTTGACAGTTCATATCTGAAAGTTATACCATCATTGAATATACGAAAGGTAATATTTACATTTCTATTCAAATCATCAACAAAATAGTAAGTGCATTCGGTTCCAGAATTAAAACATTTTTTTCTTTTGCCTACTTGCATTATATAGTTTTCGTCTATCTTTTTATCTTTTGAAACTGATTTTAAATTCAGATTCTTGCCTCCTCCATCTTGAGTTAAAATACCGACTGACGAAAGTGTAAAGACATGAACTTGTCCTGTTTTACTTTTATATGATACATTAAAGGAAGGATTTCCAGAACTGGTTACACAGTCTACCGATATTTTACCATTCGGAGATACTGATGCAAATGATTTAGCTGAAACAAAAAAAATGAAAGTTATTAAAAATAATACCTTTTTAAAAATAAAATTGAAATTCATATTTCTTTAGATTTTAATGTATATCTTCTTTTTATAAAGCGGATAACCTATAGCCCAGTTTAGTAATACAAAAACAATTGCATAAACAAGAGAAGCCACATAATCATCGGGCACCACAGAATGAATGCCTCCAAATAAAGCTTTACTGATTCCGAAATCTGCAAAAACAATATTCATCAGTTCACTGATAACATATATAAAGAGGGGATTTACCCCAAATGAGACAAAGAAAGGAGTCCATCCTTTATTGCCTTTGTCATCAATAACATAAATGAACCAAGCCAGCAGACAAGTAGCTAGTCCGCAAGTGAAAAGCACCAGTGTAGGCGACCATATACGTTTGTTCATTGGCAGTCCGTATGTAAAAAGCAGACCAACGCTAATCAATACAAAGCCAAAGATAAACAAGTGAAGCATTTTATTTTTCAGATCAGCATGTTCCATCAGAATCTTTCCTCCCCAGAAACCAAGAATTGTGTGTGCTATGGACGGAATAACGCCAAGTAATCCTTCCGGATCAATAGGGCTCTTGTGATATAAATGCGCTGTTCCAAACACTCCACGATCTACAATACACAGAATATTTGTTTCATCACATATATATCCGTTAGCTAACAGCAACAAAAAAGCATATCCCACTAATAATAAGCCAGCCAACCACGGCAACCATTTATGGTTAACCTTTACAGCCAAAAGCGAAACAATCCCGTAACACAATGCTATGCGCTGCAAAACGCCTGGTATACGTATACTATCGAAAGGAAGGAAATCTCCTTTGCAACAGCCCTCGAACCAATAGATAGCCCATCCTATTAACAGGATAAGGCAAGTACGTTTCAATATTTTGAGGGCTAGTGGATTTGACCACTTAAACTGAAACTTTCGTAATGATATGAAAGTAGACATTCCTACCATAAACAGGAAGAAAGGAAACACCAGGTCGGCCAGTGACAAGCCATTCCAGGCTGAGTGGCGCAAAGGTTCGTATGAAACCTTACCTCCTCCGTTATTTACCAGAATCATGCCTGCAACTGTTAGTCCGCGCAACACATCGAGCGAAAGCAAACGTTGTTTTTGAGGTATATTGTTTTGTGTATTTTCCATTACTTAGAGTTTAACCGTTTAATTATTTCCTCCAAAAGCCTTTGCAAAGACCTCTTTTGCCACAGTTACACAATCATTTTCGGGAGCAGAAGTATACGGGTTTGTAGCCTTTGTCCAAGGTTCTTCCATAGAATAATAATCCAGTTCCACCATTGGTTTGCCATCGAGCACATCAGACAGTGTTTTCCAGTAAGCTTCCCAACGCTTGTAATAGAAATCTTTCAGAATACCATTCCATTCCTTGTGGGCATAATCGCGCAATCCACCTTCATTGGCCGAATAACGATTACCCCATGTTGTAATCTGTACACGTGCATTCCATTCGTAAAGGTTCTTTTCTTCTTCATTATTGCCCAGGTTACGAGCACTTTCAATCCATGTACCTACACGGAACTCACTGCGTGTACCCAATAATTTATCCTGCAAAAGCAATAATTTAAGGAATTCTTCGGAATCTTTCTTAAAAGCTTTTTTATCGAAACTCTTGAAATCGGCTACTGTACGGTTATAAACAATTCGTCCGCGATCGGCCAAAGACTGACGTACAACATCCACCAAATCATATTCAAAGTTATTGTTACCTCTGTACTTATCTGCAACTTGCACCATTAATCGGGCAGCATCTTCTGTTGATGTAGGATCATAATAATTCTCCATCTTTGACCAGCTTGAAACCTGGAAATTATTCAATGACGGACGACCACAGAAAATAGATTCATGAGTTCCTTGTTGATTATTTCCTTGCGGACAATTTAGTATGCCGTTAGCCAAGACTGTCCATGCTTGCTCTATTGTGTTATCTTTTGCTCCATATCTGGCTGTCAGATATTCTTTAATCCATCCTGTTTTAGTAACCTTTTCTGAGCGCCAAGGTAACTCAGTCATCAGTTCAAACATCATCGGATTATTTTCAATACCCTCCATTGTAAGTCCTATACCTTTTAAATGTTGAGCCAATGGATTATTTCTTGTTTCATAGAAATTATTCAGCAACTGATCCAAACGTCCATGTAGTCCTACATTTCCTCCAAAATTTTCGAGCATGCAGAAAAGCCAGTTGTGTTGTTTATATCCGCCTTCTCTGTACCATAGAGATGGTTTCATTCCCCACATTGGGCGACATTCACTGAACAAATCGAGTATCAGAAGATCTCCGTTCTTCATATTCTTTATCATATCTTCACGAGGATTTTCTGTCCATCCTTGAACAACCCATACTGCTTTAGGATTTACTTTCTTCATAGCATCCATTACTGCTTTTCCGGCAGCATCAAGATCTACTTTCTCAATTCCTTTAGCTTCATGAAACGGGTCCATTGAATAGTAATTAGCTTTGCCGAAATGAGCTTCCTGTTCTTTATAGTATAAAGCTGCAATTTCTTTGAAACGACTATCGGTTGGTTGCAAGAATGCCGGACGTAAATATCCGTTCCACAATTCGGGTTCAGTTACATTCAACCCCATTTTTTCTTTTGCATCGTGAGGAACCATTCCAGAGTAACCGGGAAATACAGGTTCAATGCCATATTCCCTCATACGTTTCACAATCTTCCTTTGTAAAGCAGTTTGCTGCACATACCATGAATCAGGATTCGGACCTCCCCATCCTTCCAGATTATTCATTTCCCACCAAGCCATGAAAGCTGGTCCGGAAATAAACTTATTTATTTCTTCTTTAGAGTAGCCCAGTTTTTTGAGCATATTAAACCATACACACTCCTCGCCTACTACAGCCAGCGGCAAATTAATACCATGCAATGCCATCCAGTCAATTTCCTTTTCCCAGCGTTTCCAATCCCAGAAAGCCATAGAATAAGAAAATGTACAATAATTGAAATCGTAACGTAGTTTCAGTGAAGTTTCATGACGTTCTTTCTTAGTCACTTTAGGCAATACAGCAGGTAATTTTGCCGCCATGCCATTCCATGACAAATGCACTCCTGCATAATATTTAAGATACCAGTTAATTCCGGAAGCCGCACTTACATAATTATTAGCACGTACCACTACCTGGTTACCTTTCTGATCGAGCTCAAAATAATCTTTGTCTCCGATACTTTTTAATTCAATGGCAAATTTTTTGGAAGCACCTTTATCGATTCGTTCCAACATTCCTGTGATAGGATTAGCAAACAACTGGCAAGTTAGCCAGCACATCATAAATATACTGAGTAATTTCTTCATAGTGTTAACATTTGAAGGCAAATATAAGGCTTTCCTTATAGATGAAAGATGAAAAACGAAAAATAAAGGATGAAAAACATGCAGAAACAGTAAAGCTCCATATTACATACGCCATAGTCTACACGGGCGATACAAAGCCAAAGCACTCAAAATCTGCCGCCAATAAATTAAAATTATAAACCAGCCTTTGGGCAATACTTCCTTTTATTTTTCGAAAAACCGGGCAGTAACTTTTTATATAAAAAGTCCCGATTAAAGAGATTAAAAAATGAAAACAGAAATAAAATACATGAAACAAGTTACAACTTCCAAAAGTTAACAAGTGTAAACACATCTCATCGAAAATCTTTATTTTGTCAGTATATAATCAAATGGGCACTACTTTCACAAAAGTAACTATCTACAAATCAGCCATAAAACACTTTTTAACTCGAAATAACCCTTAAGTTTTAAAACCATTCACCAGCTTTTCCGACATACTTTTTTACTTTTAAAGATAACATTCTGATTATTAGGCGCGGGCATTTTTGTTTCACCCCGTAAGAAAGCAGAATTCAAGTTATAAACGCAACTCTCTCCTATGTTTTTTAAGTGTATTAATAAATTCTATTGGAGTATAATATTCCAACCTTTTTCTTGGTCTTGAATTAATTAAATCTTCGACAGTTTCTACTTGTTGTTCAGTCACTTCACTAAAATCTGTCCCCTTAGGAAAGTATTGCCTTACTAATCCATTTATATTTTCATTTGCTCCTCTCTCCCAAGAATGATAGGGTCTGGCAAAATAGAAATTAATTCTCAATTTTGTCTCTATTTTTTTATGAAAAGCAAACTCAAATCCATTATCTGAGGTTATAGTGAAGATTTTCCCTTTAAATGATGTTAAACATTTAATAGTTGTATCTGCCATAGTTTTGGGATCACGCCCTTTAAGTTTACGTATCCATAAGCGTCCGGTTAGTCTGTCGTTAATAGTCATTAATGCACTCTTCCTATTCTTACCAATAATAGAGTCTATTTCAAGATCACCAAAGCGTTTACGTTCCTCAACGATGGAAGGTCTTTGATCAATACTTTTGCGATTTTGCAAAATACCTCTATTGTTGTATTCGGAACCACGTTTTTTATTTTTTCGACCTTTCCGACGTAGATATTTATAAAGATCTCCTTTCTGACGTTTATCTTTCCAAATCCACTGATAAAGCCTTTCATGAGAAACCATGGGAATTAATTGTAATTTGCATCGGCCAGAGATTTGTTCCGGACTATAATTAAATTCTATTAGCAGATGCTTTGCAAGATCCTTCATGTCTTGGGTAAAGACTACTTTCCGATGGCGACATTTCTTTCTTAAGTCAGCTTTCTTTTGAGCGGCACGGGGCATGTACTGATGCCAGGAACCGTAAGAATTACGGGCAATTTCACGGCTAATGGTACTTTTATGAACCCTTACCAGAGAGGCTATCTCGCTTTTGTTTTTTCCACTGTGAAGATATGCAGAAATTTCATATCTTTGTTCTTGGGTTAAATGTTTCATCTTGTAACTGATTTTGTAGGAGATTGAGGGAACAAGATAATTATTTTATCCCATCAGAGAAAGGCGGAAGATAAACATCTTCCCCTTCTCTGAAAAAATATTCAATCTAAAATTCCATCAGTTGCATTTAACACTTGAATTTAGGAAAACAAAAAACAAGGGGTGTTTTTCCGCACTATGAAGATCGGGATTATAGAATAACCATTAATACAAATAAAAACAGTAACTAGGGTCTAAACAACAATCTTTGTCTTTCTGTAGTTATCTCTGAACTCTTTTGGCGAGCACTCTTTTTTCTTTTTGAATATTCTATTGAAGTTAGAAAGATTATTGAACCCACATTCGTAACAAATTTCAGCAACAGACTTAGTAGAGTCAACAAGCAAACGGGTGGCAAATCCCAAACGGATATCAATAATAAAGTCTGATAGATTTTTCCCTGTACGAAGTTTAAAGAAACGACTGAAAGAAACAGAAGTCATTCCTACCAAATCGGCTAGTTTCGACAAACGAATTTCTTCTTTATAATGATCATTAATATAGTCCTGAACCTTCTGTACCCGGCGGCTATCAGAATGCATTCCTATTTTTGCGAACGATGAACTTGAAAGAGTACGTGCGTCATCGCAAAGAGATAGTTCATATAGAATAGTCATAAACTTAATCACAGCATAAAAACCTTCTTTTTCTGTAGCAAGAGTATCAAGCAGATGATAGACTTTAAGAATAGCCGACATTGGAAAACATATTCCTTTCTGAGCACGCTCCAACATCTTCCGGATACTATCGAACTGGTTTTTATTAATAAAGCTCTTGAAAAAGAGGTCTGATGAGAATTGAATAGTAATTTCCCTTATCTCTTCCGACTTGCATTCGTGCTGTTCCCAAACATGCTCCAGATCCTTGCCTGTAATAAGAACCAAATCATATTCGCCAACCACTTCTACAGAATCGCCTACAATACGTCTGACTCCGGTTGCCTTTTCAGTAAAATTAAGTTCAAATTCCTGATGACTGTGTATAGGGTAAGTAAACTCTTTCTTATAACGCTCTGCAATATAGAAACAATCTTTATCAGAAAGAGGTGTTATTTCGTGTATAATGTGATTAGCGTGTGTATTCATCTGGCATTAGTTAACAAAGTATTGTACAGGCAAATATACAATACTTTATCAACAATGCAACGCTCAGCAAATAAATTATTTTTTGATAGAGCGAAAATCGGCACCGGTGGGGTTTTGGAATACTGCCAAATCAAATTCGGATATAACAGCAAGTACATGATCCATTACATCAGCCTGCAGTGTTTCGTATTCGCCCCATACTTTTGAGATGGAAAAAAAGTAAAGTTCCATAGGGATTCCTTTTTCAGTGGGCTGCAGATGTCTCACCATAAGATGCATCTCCTGATTAACTGCAGAAAGGCTTCTTAAGTAACGTTCAAGATATGCACGAAACACACCAAGATTCGTCTGTCTTTGTCCGTTAACCAGTACAGAGTCATCAACGCCACATTCCTGGTTATAAGCTTTAAGTTTTTCTTCTGTCTCTTCAATATAATCCTTCAACAGGGCAATCTTTCGAAATTTCGCCAGCATCTCGGGTGTGCAAAACTTCACACTGTTCATATCAACATTGATGGAACGTTTTACACGACGTCCTCCTGATTCGTGCATTCCTCTCCAGTTCTGAAAAGAATCACTTACCAATGCATAGGGTGGTATTGTAGTAATTGTATTATCCCAGTTGCGAACCTTCACCGTGTTTAAGGTAACATCAATAACAACACCATCGGCATTATATTTAGGCATTGAAATCCAGTCGCCCGGACGAAGCATGTTATTGGCAGATAGTTGAATTCCGGAAACAAACCCCATTATGCTATCCTTGAATACCAACATCAGCACAGCTGCCGAAGCACCCAATCCGGCAAGAAGAGAAGCCGGAGATTTATTAAACAACACACTAAAGATCAGTATGCCACCAACAAAAAAGATAATAACCTGCACTGTTTGCAGTAATCCTTTAAGTGGACGGTCGTGATACTTTTCAATCTGATCATAAACTATATATATTGCAGTACAAAAGGTAATGAAGAAACGCATTACCACTGCAATAATATAAATCTGGGTAATCTTTAAAAAGAAACCATATAAAGGAGATCCAGCTGGAAAAGCTATCGGAAATAAAAAGTAGATCAGCACAGGAGCCACCACATGACATAGTTTTGCCATCACCCTCTCGTCAAAGATAATGTCATCCCATGTTGCTTTTGTTTTCATCACAAGCTTCTTTACGACTTTAAGCAAAACCAGTTTGCAGACAAAATCAGCAAAAAAAGCTATTAAGATAATAAGACCGAAAATAACCCAATTATCTAAACTATTCGCCTCCTCAGACGAGAGTCCAAGAAGGCGAAGAAGATTATTAATTGATTGAGTAATCACATTTTCCATATAAACTAAATTCGTTCAGAAATAGGGATATACTCTTGTACCTCAAGCACATTCTTGTAAGCCGGACGAATGATACGTTTGCCCTCGAAATTGAGTTCTTCAATACGATGAGCCGACCATCCCACAATACGAGACATGGCAAACAAAGGAGTATATATTTCCTGAGGCAATCCAATCATTTCATATACAAATCCGGAATAGAAGTCCACATTACTGCAAACCTTCTTACCACCGGCTCCTTTAAATTTATTGAAACATTCTATAGAACGTTCTTCCAGCAATTCCAGGAAGTTAAACTCTTCTTCACGTCCTTTTTCTTTTGCCAGTTCACGAGCCATTTCCTTAAGCAATATTGCACGCGGATCTGAAATAGTGTAAACAGCATGTCCGATACCGTAAATAAGTCCAGTCTTATTATATGCCTCTTTATTTAAAATGCGATTCAGATATGTATCGATCTCTTTTACATTTGTCCAGTCATGAATATGTTCTTTCAGATGATTAAACATATCTACTACCTGAATATTGGCACCACCATGCAAAGGGCCTTTCAGTGAACCGATTCCTGCAGCAATAGAAGAATAAGTATCTGTACCGGTTGAAGATGTTACCCTTACGGTAAAGGTAGAGTTATTACCACCACCGTGTTCAGCGTGAATAATCAACAAAAGATCGAGTGTACGTGCTTCCAGGTCAGTATATTCTTTCTTAAGCATATAAAGGAAATTCTCTGCAATTGAAAGTTCCTCTTTCGGGTGACGTATATGTAACGACAATCCAAAAGTGGCATGGCGAAGAATATTATATGCATAAGCAATAATTGTAGGGAACTTGGAAATCAGTTCAATACTCTGGCGCATCAGGTTATCGCGTGAAGTATCATCGGGGTTTGCATCGTAAGTATACATTTCGAGTACGCTACGAGCAAGAATATTCATAATATTATTTCCTTCCAGATCAAGGATGTTCATTTTCACCTTTTGCTCCAGAGGCATATTTTCATTGATCAGTTCTCTGAAAGAAGCCAATTCTTCTTTATCAGGCAGACCGCCCGAAAGCAACAGGTAAGCAACTTCCTCAAAACCAAATCTACGTTCTTGCATAACTGCATGTGCAATATCCTCAACATCCAGTCCACGGTAAAACAATTTTCCTGGAATTGGCTGTAATCCACCTCCTGGAATACGTTCGTAACCAACTACATTACCAATTTTGGTAAGTCCTACCAAAACTCCGGTACCATCTTCGTTGCGTAGCCCACGCTTAACGCCAAACAATGTGAATAACTCATTGTCTATCTTAGCGGTACTCTTAATCGACTCAGACAATTTGTATATGATATATTCCTTTTTCATAAGCGTACATTTATTTATCCTTGAATGATAGAAACAATTAAATCGCGGAATTCAGTTGTTGATAAAGAGACTCCATTCGGCATAAAACGAGCCAGATCGTTGGTAGCTTTACCACTTTCAAAAGCCTGTTCCATTGCCGAAGTAATCAGATTAGCAGCTTCGTTCCAACCAAAATATTCGAGCATCATTACTGCCGAAAGCAATAATGAAGATGGATTTACAATATTCTTACCGGCAATATTAGGAGCTGTTCCATGAGTAGCCTCGAAAACAGCATGTCCGGAATTATAATTGATATTCGCACCCGGTGCAATACCAATTCCTCCAACCATTGCTGCCAACTGATCTGAAATATAATCACCATTCAGATTCAACGTAGCAATAACAGAATATTCCTCCGGAATAAGCAATGTATTTTGCAAAAATGCATCTGCAATAACATCTTTAATAACAATTTTGCCTTCACTTAGTTCTTTACCGAATTCACGTTCGGCCAACTCATAACCCCATTTTTTAAATCCACCTTCAGTGAATTTCATAATGTTACCTTTATGCACAATAGTCACACTAGGCAGGCCATTTGTCAACGCATACTGAATAGCAGCACGAACCAGGCGTTCGGTTCCTTCTTTAGATACAGGTTTAACTCCGAAAGAAGATGTTTCAGGGAAACGAACTTTCGTTACTCCCATTTCGTCACGAAGAAAACGATAAAACTTTTCAGCCTCAGGAGTTCCTTGTTCCCATTCAATACCGGCATAAATATCTTCTGTGTTTTCACGGAAAATATGCATATTTACTTTCTGTGGTTCTTTTATCGGAGAAACAACTCCACGGAACCAACGAACCGGACGAAGACAGACAAATAAATCGAGTCCTTGTCTTAAAGCCACGTTCAAAGAACGGATACCCCCACCAATAGGAGTTGTCAATGGACCTTTAATTCCAACTAGATAATCTTTAAAAGCCTGCATTGTTTCATCTGGCAACCATGAGCCTGTAGCATTGAAAGCTTTTTCTCCAGCCAGAATTTCCATCCATTCAATCTCTTTCTTTCCCTGGTATGCAACCTTTACAGCTGCATTAACAATAGCCTGAGTTGCAGGAGTAATTTCAGCTCCCACCCCGTCTCCCATAATAAAGGGAACTGTTACACAATCGGGTATAACAAGGCAACCATTTTCTTTCGTTATTTTCATACTTATCTACCTATTTATCTAATTACCTGTAAGTTATTTACTATTCAATGCAGATCCGGCACGGAACCAGCCAATCTGTTGTTCATTATAAGTATGCAATACCTCGAAACTTTCCTGAGTTCCATCTTCGTGCTGCAAGATAGCCATTAATGATCTGCCTGGTGCAAAGGATCCTAATCCTACAATTGAAATCTTATCATGTTCCTGAATGCGGTTGTAATCATCTTTATTTGCAAAAGTAAGAGCAAGCATTCCTTGTTTCTTAAGATTGGTTTCATGAATGCGGGCAAAACTCTTTGCCAGAATTACACGAACATTTAAGAAACGTGGTTCCATAGCTGCATGTTCACGAGAAGATCCTTCTCCGTAATTTTCTTCTGCAACAACAATCGAAGCAATATCTAATGACTTGTATTGTTTTGCAACAGCAGAAACGGCATCATACTCACCAGTCTCGCGGTTATAAACAGAATTAGTTTTTCCATTGAAAGCGTTCACCGCTCCCATCAGCATGTTATCTGAAATATTTTCCAGATGTCCGCGGAAACGAAGCCATGGACCAGCCATTGAAATATGATCTGTTGTACATTTGCCCTGAGCCTTAATAAGTAAAGGCATATTCAATAATTCGTTTCCATCCCAAGCCTGAAAAGGTTGAAGAACCTGCAAGCGGCTGGAAGAAGGATCTATATTAATTTCAGTTGAAGCACCCGTAGGAGCTATATATCCGTTATCACCCTGAACAAAACCTTTTGCAGGAAGATTACTTCCCTGAGGTTCTGCAAGTTTTACTTGTTCACCATCGGCATTAGTCAGCGTATCTTTCAGCGGATTAAAGCAGAGATCGCCGGCAATGGTCAAAGCTACAGTTAATTCGGGAGAAGCAACAAACGCAAATGTATTTGGGTTACCATCCGCACGCTTTGCAAAGTTACGGTTGAAAGATGTAACAATTGCATTCTTACGAGTTGGATCATCCGTAATTCTCTTCCACTGACCAATACATGGTCCGCATGCATTAGCCATTATTGTTCCGCCAATAGATTCGAAAGTATCAATCATTCCATCGCGTAAAGCTGTCTGATAAACTCTTTCCGAACCCGGATTTACAATCAGCGGAGAAGATACATTTAATTTCTGGTCTATTGCCTGACGAGCTACTGAAGCTGCACGGCTGATATCCTGATAAGATGAGTTTGTACAAGAACCAATCAAGCCAACTTCCATCTTACGTGGATAATCATTCGCAATTACTTTTGCAGCAAATTCCGATATCGGACACGCAGCATCCGGAGTAAACGGACCATTAATATAAGGTTCAAGCGTAGATAAATCTATTTCAATGATACGATCATAATATTTTTCGGGAGCAGCATATACTTCCGGGTCAGCCTGCAAATCAGCAGCAATTGCATCTGTCATATCAGCAACTTCGGCACGTTCAGTTGCACGAAGATATTCAGAGATTTGAGCATCATAAGCAAATACTGAAGTAGTGGCACCAACTTCAGCACCCATATTACATATAGTAGCTTTACCTGTAGCAGAAAGAGATGCAGCACCTTCTCCAAAATATTCAATAATTGCATTGGTTCCACCTTTTACAGTGAGGATACCAGCCAACTTTAAAATAACATCTTTAGGAGAAGCCCATCCATTCATTTTTCCGGTTAGCTTCACACCAATCAGTTTAGGCATCTTAAGTTCCCATTCCATTCCTGTCATTACATCAACAGCATCTGCTCCGCCTACACCAATAGCAATCATACCCAAGCCACCGGCATTAGGAGTATGAGAATCCGTACCAACCATCATTCCACCTGGGAAAGCATAGTTTTCCAATACTACCTGATGGATAATTCCGGCACCCGGTTTCCAGAAGCCAATACCAAATTTAGAAGAAACATCCCTAAGGAAATCATATACTTCTTTATTTGTTGAGGTTGCAGTTTCAATATCTACTCCTGCACCTTTATAGGCCTGGATTAAATGGTCGCAATGCACTGTCGCAGGTACTGCCGATTTAGTTTTTCCTGCATTCATAAACTGCAGCAAAGCCATCTGAGCAGTGGCATCTTGCATAGCAACACGATCAGGACGGAAGTTTACATAATCTTCACCACGCTGAAAAGTTGTTGTTTGATTTACATCATATAAATGGGCATAGAGAATTTTTTCAGCTAAAGTCATAGGGTGACCAATATTACTGCGAGAAGTAGCAACCCTATCTACAAAAGAGGAGTAAAATCTCTTTAGCATTTCAATGTCATGTACCATAAGGTTCTTTTTTTGTATGTTAAAAACTAAACATAGAATCTTTCTTTTTGTTTTAAAAACCGTATATTATTTCAATTTTATTCGCAAAAAAGCCGTTTTATGTTACAATTGCAAAGTTAAAGATTATTTTTTTTAAAAACAATTCAATAATACAATATTGCCATTGCAAATTATAAGAATTAACTTTGCCCGAATATTAATTTGATAAATATGAATAATGATAAGAATTATAAAGGCCATCTTTCCATGTTGGCTGCGAGTATAATCTGGGGACTTAACGCACCTATTGGAAAAGCTGCTTTAGATTTCGGCATTCCTCCTCTGGCTCTCACCACATTTCGTTTCTTTGGAGCAGCCATTGCATTCTGGTTTATATCGCTCTTTACAAAAAAAGAACGAGTTAAAAATGAAGATTTACTAATGCTTTTCTTTGCAGCTCTCTTTGGCATTGTGCTTAATCAGGGAACATTTATTTTCGGTCTTTCATTGACCTCTCCTATCGATGCTTCTATAGTTACTACCATGGCTCCTATTGTTACTATGATTGTTGCAGCTATTGTACTTAAAGAACCAATTACAGGAAAAAAAGTTCTGGGAGTATTCGTCGGTGCCATTGGAGCATTAATACTAATACTAACCAGCCAGGCAGCTTCAGGAGGCAAATCAGGAAGTATAGCCGGCGATTTACTTTGTCTTACCGCCCAACTTAGTTTTGCTATTTACTTAACTGTTTTTAAAGGCTTAATTGAAAAATACTCGTCGGTTACCATAATGAAATGGATGTTTATATATGCATCTATGTGTTTCATTCCATTCTCTTATGATAATATAGCTTCCATTAATTTTGCAGCCATTCCTTTAAAAGTATTCGGAGAGATCTCTTTTGTAGTTTTTGCAGCAACATTTCTTGCCTACCTATTTGTGATGACCGGACAAAAGACATTACGTCCTACTATTGTTAGCATGTACAATTATGTTCAGCCTATTGTCGCATCATTTGTTGCTGTAAGTATAGGAATGGATTCTTTTGGATGGCCAAAAACTGTAGCAATTGCATTTGTTTTCACAGGAGTATTCATTGTAACTCAAAGTAAATCTAAAGCACAGCTTGAGGCAGAATTAGTATATCAGGAGGTAGACACGCAAAAAAAGGATAATGAGGAAAAGGAGGATTAAAGAACTATGGAAAAATTTGCAGCAATAGATTTTGAAACAGCCAACGGGCAACGCACCAGTGTATGTAGTGTAGGAGTTATCATTGTAGAGAACGGTGAAATAACCAACCGTTTTCATAGCCTGATTCGTCCACGCCCCAATTTTTATACTTACTGGACTACGCAAGTTCACGGAATGGTATTTGACGATACCAAAAATGCGCCGAATTTTCCAGACGTATGGAGCCAAATAGGTCCAGAAGTTAGCGGATTACCTTTGGTTGCTCACAATAGTCCTTTCGATGAAGGCTGTTTAAAAGCCGTATTCAATCTGTATGGTCTTTCCTATCCGGATTATAAATTCTACTGTACTTGCCGTTTATCCCGCAAAATGCACAAAGGATTGGTAAATCATCAATTACATACAGTATCTGAACATTGCGGATACGATTTAAAACAACATCACCATGCACTGGCCGATGCAGAAGCTTGTGCAGCAATAGCTTTAAATATGTTCCAGAAAACTCAAACTAATAGTTTTGAGGAGCTCTCTGCATTTGTGAAACAGAACTATTGAAAGAGATTTTTTCTAACAATAAAAAAGTAAATAAAAAGAAAAAACACTTGCTAGTATTAGATTATATCCATATTTTTGGAAGTAATTTAATAATAACAAATGAAGAAGACGCTTCTAATCCTCTTTTTTATTATTCTATCAAATAATTCTTTATTTGGGCAGGATCAATTATATAAAGCTATCAGTGATTCCGAATTTAAATTATGCAGAGACCTTATCTCGACTCTAAAAGATACCACTTTTATAGTTTATCCTCTGATCGAAAATCATATTAGTTCATCCATGCTTGATATTCCTGAATTAATTCAGAAATATGGGTTCAACAGAGAGCAATTCAGGAAATCAGCTATTGATGATGTCTTTATAATTAAAAACAATAGCAGTTTCAATGCCATTAATCCCGACTCAATAGATAGTTATCAAAATTATAAAGAGGCGAATGGTGCATTAATTATTGAACCTTTTATTTACGCAATAAAAAAATACTACCACAAAAGTGCCGTTTGCTATTTTAATAAGCTCTTATTATCAAAAAATAAAAAATTTGCGATAGCAGATTATTTTATTTCTTGCGGAAGTTTATGCGGAAATGGAGCTACAGTTTTGATGAAAAAGAAAAAAGATAAATGGATAATAATTAAATATCTAACACACAGTATAAGTTAATCTATCGGTTTTAATACAAAAAATGCGGTTTATTAAATTAATCACCCAAAAAGATATTGATAATTAATCTCAAAACATAAAATGATATTAATCGGGATATTTCTATTAATAGGGATTCTGCTTTTCTTAGGAAATAAAGCACAGAAAAAATACTATTATAACACTCTAACTTTAATAATATTGATAATGGCTATTATCCAAGCACCATTATTTTATTACTATACGTCAGGAATGTTAGCCATTTTTCAAGTGATACCATATTTATCAATTGGAGTTGGACTATCCATATACTTATTATTGCCTTTCTACAAAAAGACTGACCAATTAAAAACTAAGTTCCATAAGTTTGGACTTACTACCGCCATCACTTTAGGTCTTATTTCTTTATTATTTGGTTCAAGTATCGTAGAAAAACTAGATTGGGTAATGAGACGTAAAACCAGAGACACAATCGTTACAAACATCAAGCATGAAATACAAAATAGAAAGACTTTAAATTCTTATAATATAGAGAAATGGAATTTTCCACCTATTTCCAATGGAAGAAAAGAGATAGATATTTCAAAAGGAGAAAAAGGAGAACTAACAATTATTTTTTATATTGATCAAGGTTTTATTGATCATTTTTCTGCATTTGTTTACACTAATGATTCTAATGAACTGAAAGGATTCTATACCTTTGGTGCAAGCGTTAAACAACTTGATTGTAATTGGTATAGAGTATCGCAATAGAAATTTATAATAAAATGATAGCGTTGGAAAAAGCATAGTAGAATTTTAAGATCCAAAACCTAGCAAAGAATATAGAAGTTTTTTACGCACTAGAAAAATTGATAACTTTGAAGAACAAAAATACTAAGAAATAAAAAATTAAAATATATAGATATGAAAAAAACGTTCTTATTACTCTTATCCATCTTTATTTTATCTTCCTGTTCCAAGGGTGATAAAGATAATATAACTGAAGATTACAATTCGATTGTAATATTGAAAGTAGATTATATGACAAACAAGTTCGAAGGTGGATATGAACAACAGATAAACAGTGAGATTACAGATGCTGATACTATTCCTATTACGATAAAATATAAAGCACCTGGTGATTTTGGAAATATATCCTTGTATTATAAGCCTACCAATGATTTGTTATTCGATGGTTCTATAATTTGGAATGGCACAGGTACTATTAACTATCCAAAGACATTTATACCTGCAGGCAATTACTCTCTTATAGAAGATCCAACAACAAAACCAAAACACTTACCATTCAAATGCATTTTTGGCACACCACCCACTGATTATTCATCAATATGTAATTCGATAAATAGCCTTAATATCGTATCTAATTGTTTAGATAGTAAGAAAAAGATAGATATATTTCTCTACACTCCTAGTGTTGGAGCCGGAAACCCTAATGACTGGGACTGGATAATTGTAATGAACAGAACCATTAAATATGACCCTATAATAAATAAATAAAAGAATAATAGCCTGCCGGAAGATCTATCCAGACAGGCTATTACTTTATTATTTCTCAATTACTTATTTGCTGAAATCACTTTTTATAATACTTCAAAGCTTCGGGCATTACTTTCTTTATATTGGCAATACGAGCAGCATCGGAAGGGTGAGTACTAAAAAACGCAGGGATAGATGTTCCACCCTGACTCATTCGTTGCCAGAACTCAACTGCTACCTGAGGATCATAGCCTGCCATTGCAGCAAAGATTAATCCCATTCTGTCTGCTTCATTTTCATTGCTACGAGAATAAGGGAGCATCACAGCATAATTGGCACCTAATCCGAACACTTGTCCAGCCAACGTTTGTGTTGCTGCCGATTTTTTAGATAACAAAGCGCCTAATGCTTGTCCCCCATAAGAAACTAAAAGCTGCTGACTCATACGTTCTGCAGAGTGTTTTGCTACAGCATGAGCAACTTCATGACCTACAACAATAGCCAATGCCGCTTCGGTCTTTGTAATTGGCAAAATTCCCTCGTTCACAACAATTTTACCGCCGGGCATACAAAATGCATTTGCTGTTGTGTCTTTTACCAAATGAAACTCCCATGCAAAATTCTTCACCTCAGCACTCAGACCGTTAGCATTCAGATAAGCCTCAACAGCTGCAGATATTTTTTTCCCAACTCGCTCTACCATGGCTGTATTTGTTTTATTGGTGGAAACTTTGGCCGTTGCCATATATTCCTTAAAGCTGGTACTACTTAAACTCAACACTTCTGAGTCCGATACTAAAAGAAGTTGTTTACGTCCTGTTAACGCTACAGTACTACATGCAGTAATAAACAGCACAAGAACAAAAATTGCAGGAAATGTTTTTAATTTTTTCATAGTTATATCTATTTAGTCAATTATTTATTGTCTAATGGAAAACAAAAATAGTTAGAATTTAGTTTAAATGAATAATTTAACGCTATAATTTCATTCATATTTTAGGCCTTACTATTTCGAACTGGAAAAAACTGATGATTACGATGAAGAATTTATTCGCCAACGGTTTTTATTTATTGGTGAATGCTTTTTATTTATAGGCGAAAGGATTTCAATCATTCACCAATAAATTTGAGATAAAAAAGAATCCCATCTCAAAACCGGTTTATAAAGAAGAAACCTTTCGAGATGGGATTGTATTATGTAAGGAGGAGAAAAACACTCCTCTTAAAAAGCTATAAGCAGAGCTTCTTATTAGTTGTTTTCAGGACGTAATTTACGAACAACAGCACCAGCTTGCCACATTTCGCTTTCACGAAGAGCTTTCAATTCAGCATCCAAACCTTCGCGGTAGTCTGGTTTAGAGTTTGTATCAATAGAACGTTGAGCTTCGTTACCACACTTAACTTCTGAATACAATTTCTCAAATACAGGTTTTGTAGCATCGTGGAATGGGCCCATCCAGTCGAGAGCACCACGTTGAGCAGTAGTTGAACAGTTTGCGTACATCCAGTCCATACCATTCTTAGCAAACAAAGGCATCAATGATTGAGTTAATTCTTCTACAGTTTCATTGAAAGCTTCAGATGGAGTATGTCCGTTTTCACGCAATACTTCATATTGAGCAAGAAGTAAACCTTGAATAGCACCCATCAAAGTACCACGTTCGCCAGTTAAGTCAGAGTAAACTTCACGTTTGAATGTAGTTTCAAACAAGTAACCTGAACCAACACCGATACCAAGAGCAACAACACGATCGAATGCGTTACCTGTTGCATCCTGGAAGATAGCATAAGAAGAGTTCAAGCCACGGCCTTCAAGGAACATTGTACGAAGTGATGTACCAGATCCTTTAGGAGCTACAAGAATTACGTCTACATCTGCTGGAGGAACAATACCTGTTCTTTCTTTGTAAGTAATAGCAAAACCGTGAGAGAAATAAAGAGCTTTACCTGGAGTAAGGTTCTTCTTAACTGTAGGCCATACTTCAATCTGAGCAGCATCCGAAAGAAGATACTGAATAATTGTACCACGTTGGCAAGCTTCATCAATTTCGAATAAAGTTTCTCCTGGAACCCAACCATCAGCAATGGCTTTTTCCCATGTTTTTCCACCTTTACGTTGGCCAACGATTACATTGAAACCATTGTCTCTAAGATTCAATGATTGTCCAGGTCCCTGAACACCATAACCAATCACTGCAATAGTTTCATTTTTCAATACTTCACGTGCTTTTTCTAAAGGAAATTCATCGCGGGTTACTACATTTTCAACAACACCGCCAAAATTCATTTGTGCCATTTTGCTTCTTTTTTATTTAAAAAACTAATTAATAAATATCATTTTACTACGGCAAACTACCTCGCCGCCATTCTTTTTTATTTCAACGTTATACTCGTTTTCGTTTATCTTCTGTTTATAGAACGAAAGAGTATCTCCGTAATAACTTTCCGCAATGTATGCAACTTCAAAACGTTTAATTCGCTTCTCCTTATACATGTCAAGCGGAAAAAGATCGAGAACACGCTCAATATACTTGATACTGTTTACATGCCCGTTAATATCAATATCACTATACTTTGCCTCGTAAGTTGTATCGGGCTCACAATCGTCTACTTTAATCCGACTAGGTTTCTCGATGGGACATTCCTTGTCGCAAACATAATCAACAATGCTTCCACCGTGAAGAGTAAGCAAGTCGGCAGGTTTTCGTGTCTGTTGACTAATCATAGCCCATACAGAGCGAGCATAACCGATGGTGCGTCCGTCTTCGTCCAGGATTTCAAAATTACGATCTGTAAAAAGACGATATACATTTTCTACCCATGTACTAATGCTGAACTTCTTATATTGATAAGGCATTTCGTCCAATTCAACAGCCAGTCGGGAAAGTACCCATGTGTAATGAGCTTCATTAAGATTAGCAATACCAAATCCCCTGTCTGTGGAATGAAATCCTGCACAATTCAGTAAATGATTACCCAATACGCCCATTGTAAGATGTCCGGAAAAATCTACATGGAAGGGTTCTGCTACAAAATTATAATGACCTACTTTATTCTGCTCCATTTTTACCTTTTCTACTTTCAACCAAAGCTAAGAAATTACTTAGACGCTCTACTGGACTTTTAGTTATGGCAATACGTCCCGAACGTACAAACTGCCACAATCCCATAGGCATAAGTTCATCATACAAAGCTTGTGTTTCCTCCGGATGACCGGTTAGTTCAATAACAGCATAGGTTTGGTTTACTTCAAGAATACGTGCGTTATGTTTACGAACAAGTTTCTCTACCTGATTGCTGCCCAACAAGGACAATGCAGGAACTTTGTAAAGCGCCACTTCCTGAAAAATAATCTGATCGTCAGTATAATAATGCGCTTGCATCACATCAATACGTTTCTCAATCTGCTTGGTAACCTTTTCTATTGTACTGGCATCCGTATGAACAGTAATAGTATATTTATGAATACCTTCAATAGAAGAGGCTGATACGCTTAATGTTTCAATATTCAGCTGTCGGCGTGTAAAAATAGTTGTTACCTGATTCAACAAACCGGCCATATTTTCTGAATAAACGTTGATTGTATATAATTTCTTATTCATAATATCAGTATTAGTATCCCAACAACATGTTAGTAACCGTTGCACCGGCAGGTGTCATCGGATAAACCATTCCTTTTTCTATCACTCCCACTTCAAGAAGGTAAGGACCCTCCGTCTGTAACATTTCCTTAATTGCTCCATCTAACTGATCGCGCAAATAGACTGATCTGCCCTTTATTCCATAAGCAGAAGCTATCTTCATATAATCGGGGTTTCTCATAGGAGTGGAAGAATAACGTTCGTGGAAGAACAGTTCCTGCCACTGGCGCACCATACCCAGGAAGTTATTATTCAACAGAATAATCTTCACAGGAGCACCAGTTTCCATAATAGTTCCAAGCTCCTGAATAGTCATTTGCAATCCTCCGTCACCACAGAACAGACAAATAGTTCTGTCGGGTGCACCAAATGCAGCACCAATAGCAGCCGGAAGTCCGAAGCCCATCGTTCCCAATCCGCCCGAAGTTACAACGCTTCTACTCTTTGTGAACTGGAAATATCTTGCGGCAATCATCTGATTCTGACCAACATCTGTAACCAGCACAGCTTCGTGATTGGTTGCTTTCGATATCTTATCAACAACTTCGCCCATAGTAATTGGACCTTCAGCAGGGTTCAATTCTCCTTTGATAACAGAATTGTATTCTGTCTCTTCGCTTTCTTTAAAGCTGTCAATCCATTCCTTGTGCTCGTTCTTTTTCAGTTGTTCTGTTACTGCAGCCAGCGTTGTTTTACAGTCTCCTACTACAGCCACTGTTGCTTTAACGTTCTTATTTATCTCTGCAGGATCAATATCAAAATGAATAACTTTTGCCTGTTTAGCATAAGTATGTAAGTCGCCAGTAACACGGTCATCGAAACGCATACCAATTGCAATAAGAACATCGCATTCATTGGTTTTCACATTTGGTCCCAGATTTCCATGCATACCCAGCATACCTTTATTCAAAGGATGAGCGGTTGGTAATGCCGAAAGTCCCAACAATGTTTTCCCTGCAGGAATATCTGCTTTCTCAAGAAACTCTAAAAGTTCTTTCTGAGCTCCGCCCAATTCTACGCCCTGACCAACCAAAGCCAATGGTTTCTTTGCAAAATTTATAAGCTGAGCTGCCGCGCAAACAGCTTCTTCATCGATATCAACAACAGGTTGATAACTACGAATAAAATCTATTGTATGAGGTATATATTCAATCTTTGCCAGCTGAGCATTCTTTGCGAAGTCCAGAACTACCGGTCCCGGTCTTCCACTCTTTGCAATATAAAAAGCACGAGCCACTGCCCAGGCAATATCTTCTCCACGACGGATCTGGTAACTCCATTTTGTTATTGGCTGAGTTAAACTAACCAGGTCTATTTCCTGAAAAGCATCGGTGCCCAACAAGGCTGCACCAACCTGACCTGCGATAACAACCAACGGTGTACTATCAAGCATAGCATCTCCAATTCCTGTAATGGCATTGGTTGCACCCGGTCCGCTGGTAACAACGCATACCCCAACTTTGCCGGAGACTCGTGCGTATCCCTGTGCTGCATGAGTTGCACCTTGTTCATGACGAGTCAGAACATGATTTAATTCTTGTTTATGATCATATAAGCAATCATAAACAGGCATAATCGCTCCACCGGGATAGCCGAATATAGTATCTACTCCCTCCTTTATCAAAGAACGGATCAATGCTTCCGAACCGGTAACTAGTTGTTTATCCATATTTAAATAGCTCGTTGTTTCGTTTTTATTAATCTATTAATCTAACCGCACCTTTATCTGCCGAGCTTACCATGCTTGCATAAGCTTTCAAACTCTTAGGAACATTGCGATCTCGCAAAGGAGCAGTAAATGCTTTCTTTCCTCTCTCCATTTCCAGAGAGCGGCGAAGATCAAGTTCTTTATCACTCAACTTCACATTTATAGTTCTTTCAGGGATATTTATTTCAATAATATCACCATCTTTTATTAATCCGATATTTCCTCCGGCTGCAGCTTCAGGAGATACGTGTCCGATACTCAATCCTGATGTACCGCCACTAAAGCGTCCGTCGGTAATCAATGCACATTCTTTTCCTAAATGCTTTGATTTGATATAAGATGTAGGATATAGCATTTCCTGCATACCCGGACCACCTTTTGGGCCTTCGTAAGTTATGACGACCACATCTCCGGAGACGACTTTACCTTTCAGAATTCCGTCACAGGCAGCATCCTGAGAATCGAAAACTTTTGCCGGACCAGAGAATTTCCAGATACTTTCGTCCACACCGGCTGTTTTTACAACACATCCGTCCTGAGCAATATTTCCTTTCAATACAGCAAGACCGCCATCTTTTGTATAAGCGTATTCATAAGAACGAATACAGCCATCTTTTCTATCAGCATCCAGCTCTTTATAATAACAACTTTGTGAACCTAAAATCAGATTAAATTTACCTGCCGGAGCACTTTTATATTTATTTATTGCTTCATCACAAACGTTAGGGCTGGTTATGCAATATTTATCAATAGCCTCAGCAAGCGTCATTCCATCTACACGTTTCACGTTTGCATCAATTAAGCCTGCTGCTTTCAATTCTGCAAGAATAGAGATGATTCCTCCTGCACGGTTCACATCTTGTATGTGATATTTCTGTGTATTCGGAGCAACTTTACAAAGACAAGGTATTTTACGTGAAAGCGCATCAATGTCGTCCATTGTAAAATTAACCTCTGCTTCATGAGCTATAGCCAAAAGGTGAAGGATAGTATTGGTAGAACCACCCATTGCAATATCCAAAGTCATTGCGTTGAGGAAAGCCGAATGAGTAGCAATACTTCTTGGAAGAACGCTGTCATCACCATCCTGATAATATTTATATGTATTCTCAACGATCTTTTTTGCGGCATCTTTAAAGAGGTTCTTACGGTTCTCATGTGTTGCAACAATTGTACCGTTTCCTGGCAAAGCCATACCAATTGCTTCATTCAAACAGTTCATTGAATTGGCGGTAAACATACCCGAGCAGCTACCACATGTAGGACAAGCTGATTTTTCAATCTGAGCTACATCTTCATCGCTTACGTTTTCATCGGCCGACTTAATCATTGCATCAATCAAATCAAGATGCTGACCATTCAGCTCTCCTGCTTCCATCGGACCTCCTGAAACAAATATTGTAGGAATATTAAGTCGCATAGATGCCATCAACATTCCCGGAGTAATCTTATCGCAGTTGCTGATGCAAACCATAGCATCTGCCTTGTGAGCATTCACCATATATTCTACGCTGTCAGCAATAATATCACGTGAAGGCAAAGAATAAAGCATACCATCATGTCCCATTGCAATTCCATCGTCAATTGCTATGGTATTAAATTCAGCGGCAAAGCAGCCAAGCTTTTCAATCTCTGCCTTTACCAGCTGACCAATTTCATGTAAATGAACATGCCCTGGCACAAACTGAGTAAATGAATTAACGATTGCTATAATAGGTTTACCCAATTGTTCTCTCTTCATGCCATTTGCCATCCAAAGAGCTCTCGCTCCTGCCATTCTACGACCCTGCGTACTGAACGAACTACGTAATTGATTCTTCATTGTTTCTTAAATTAAAAAAGCCTTTCTCATGACTGAGAAAGGCTCTAAATAATATTTTTATAGTACGATTAACTATACACCTTTCTCACGCTCTTGATTGGACCACCACGAGGCGAATAATATGCACTAGAGACAGATTAATTGATGTAATAATATTCATACTGTTTTTTATTTCTTTTTTAAAGACGCTGCAAAGGTACGCTCTTTTTTTAAACCGCCAAACAAATTGAATAAAAAAAACGCTTAAATATTTGCAATCGTAAGAAATTAGCTCATAATTATCCTATTTTATAACTTTCAACCACTTTTTAGGTTGAAAAGAGAAAGATTAAGGTACATTTATAATACGGAATAGTAATTTCGATTATATATTACGATTCTCTTGTTATAGCTTCAGGATTAAAAAGAAAAGAGAATACAGTATTTTCAAATATAAGTCATAATTTACAAAAAAGGACTTAATAATCTGAAAATAAATTGCAGCACGAAGGTATCGAATAAATATTTCGTATATTTGCACCTTATTTAAATAATACAGAATTTATTAATAACAAAAGTATAGATGGAAACAGCACCAAACAAACTCATAGTAGTTTCTTACGAACTGTATGTAACTGAAGATGGAGAAAGAGATTTAGTAGAAAAAGCAACACCAGAACAACCTTTCCAGTTTATCTCTGGTCTAGGCACTACATTAGATGCCTTCGAGAGCCAACTTACTGGTTTGGCAGTAGGCGATAAGTTTGAATTTACTATTTCAAGCACTGAAGCATACGGAGATTACAACGAAGAACACGTAATTGATCTCCCTAAAAATATATTTGAAGTTGATGGAAGATTCGACGCAGAACGCATTTTTGCTGGAAACGTTGTTCCTTTAATGGACGCTGACGGAAACAGAATGAACGCAACTGTAGTTGAAGTAGGCAACAGCAACGTAAAAGTTGATATGAACCACCCATTGGCTGGCGAAGATTTAACTTTCGTAGGCGAAGTTCTTGAATCACGTACTGCAACAAATGAAGAAATTCAGGGAATGATCAACGTAATGAGCGGTGAAGGTTGTGGTTGCGGATGCGACAGCTGCGGTGATGACTGCGGATGTGATGGCGAAGAAGGACATGAAGGTAGCTGCGGTAGCGGTTGCGGATGTCACTAATCATATATTAAATAAATAACAGCACACAGATATTGCTTATATGGCAAACTTTCTGTGTGCTGTTTTTATTTTATATAATTCCTTTTCTTATTAATTCTCTTTCGAGAGTTCTTTCAATCGTTTATTCAAGAGTTTGAATTGCTTTTCATCCCCTCCACGAACCACATATCTTATTACTCCTGATTTATCTATCAATAAGCTCATCGGAGTATAAGAAATTCCTGTTTTACTTATAAAATTAATAGCATCCGGTATTTGACGAAACAAGGGGTGATTCTTGGTTACAACCTTTTCTATTTGATGTGAATTATTAAAAGTCATTGAAAGGAAATTAACGCCAGCATATTTTTTCGTCAACTCGTTTAGCTGCGGAATCTCTTTAATACAAGGTTCACAATATACATGCCATATATTTATCATTGTAACTTTACCCTTTATATTCTGATCCGTCCAGAGTTTACCACCGGTATCAGTTAACGTGAATTCTGGGCAAGGCTTATCACACAGCTTCTCTTGCAAAGCTTTATCATCGGCTTTTTGCTTGGCCTTGGATTCTTTCAGTTCACCATTCACTTCAAATTCCGAAAGATCATTATTCGTCTGAATACAATATGCAGCAGAAACACTACAAAAAACTATTAGTGCACAAAAAAACTTCTTCATCAAAAAAATCAAATTAACATTTAGCAATTCACATCAAAATCTATAATCAGTTGAAACAGAATCACTCCACAAAGGTATAAATTGAGGCAATGGATTGCAAATGTTGCATAGAAAAATACAGAATATATTCATAAAGATATAGATTTTAGCCATAACAGGGAAAAGAAATAGGCCAAACTACGTAGTGTAAACCTGCCAAATGCGAGAATTGGATAAAAGCTAAACGGCAATCCCATACCAAATTTCAGACTTACGTAAGCTACACTGCATTTAAAACTAATAGTGAATTACATTGAATCATCTACACCATCTACCACTAAAACGTCTAAAACTACTTCGCAAAAAGGCTTTCAGGTGGTAGCAGATAAAAATATATAACTAATTATCTGCTACTAAAGCCTGATTATCTGCTACTAAATTGAGCTCTTTACAACATTATGATAAACATTGCTGCAAATCCTTTGATGAGGAATATTCAGTTTCTTAAAATTGCGTCCGAGATGAATGGCTTAAATTCCTAATGCTAGCTTTACCAAACGTTTTATTTTTTACTCTTGTACAGTTTATACATAATAAGTTTTGCATTATAAGCTAATCCATTTTGTAAAAAAGTGTAAGTAAGCCCTCGAATGAAAACTCATGGGTTCTTGGCTGAAGACTGGTGGGCACTTATTCGAGGGCTTATGGGTTCACGGCCGCGGGCTTACTTAAATAAAACGGCGAAAATAGATAACTTATTAATCAAGAGGCAATAACAGTAAACTGTGATTTTAAATAGAAAAAGAGCCCTAAAAGAGAGAATTGAGTTACACATTTTTATTGAATCAAAAAACTATTCTTTCACGGAAGTAATAAGAGAATAGTCCAGACAGCTGCAAACTAGTGGTAGATGGCAGATTATAGTAGCAGATGATTTGTATGGAAAAATTTATCTTTCACCAGATTAATCTATTAGTTTACAACACATTAAACCTTATTTAGTGGCAGGTAGCAGATAGAATTTCATTTTTTCGTTAGAGTTTGACTAATAACAAAAAAGGATGACTATTTAAAAGTAAACCAAGGCGCCAGCTAACAAAACATATGATGCCATATAAAATTTCCAGTGCAACTTAAATATTGGACCGGAAATTAATTGATTCAACCAAGGTATTATTACAGAACCACTTATAATTTATCTAAATTGTATTTTAAAATAGCATCTTGATTAGACACATAGCTTAATCTTAGCGGACCACCTCCGTGATACTCCCCTTTTGGGGATGTTAATTCCCAATAACGCAGGTCGGTTGGATCTTGATATAATATATCCCATCCTCCATTTGTTGTAGCTTTCTTTATCAAATGGTTATTAGTAAGATAGTGAATCCTCATTGATGCTTTCCAAGCCTCTTCTTTTGATCCAAGAATATCCAGATCACTTTCGATAATAGTTTCATTTGGTTTGATTTCCATTTTAATCAAAATATTTAAAATATAACGCGAAATATTCTTGCACCAAATTAAGGATATGTCACCGTCCAATTCATCTTTTCCAATTCTTCTTTAGTGAATTGATAACGCTTCATTACCTTATTGTATTTACAAATACTATCCCAAGGGGTACTAGTATAAACATTTTCATCAATAATAAAATACTGTACGAAAGGAATTGCATTAAAATCAATTTCCCAAGAAGAATTTAAAGACTTGAAATCATGAGAAGATTTATTTGCAATAAGCAATGGAGGAATAACTTTACTATCTAGTATTGTATCCGACAATTCTATTTGTATTTGCCATCTTTCCTGAACTCTAATGTCATTAGTTGAATTATTTACAAAAGTAATATACTTGTGTCCTTCATCATCACCGCTACATTTTGATGATGAAATAAAAATAGACATTAATAGTATTCCTATAAACCATAGTTTCTTTTTCATAATTTTAATCCTCCAAATCACTGATCTTTAGTTTTTTAAACTTATTACTACCTTGATTCAATTTTATCAGATTCAAAAATGATTCACGATTAATGATATCATTTTGCAGTTTTTCAATAAACTGTTCCCGAGTTCCATATCTGAATTTAAAAATATTAGGACCCCAATCCGAACTCACATTTATTATTTCTTTCAACGTTTCATTTACCAAGTTTAAGTCTCCAATATATAAAGCAAAATAAAATTTTGTTATATATGCATACATCTTTTCTGGAAGACTGTATGAAGTTGAAAATAAACTATTGAATACTTGCAATAAATCCTTAATTAGAACAATCTTATCAAAAGATGTTTTTATTTTATTCTTTGTACATTCAATCGCTTCTGCATTTTTAGAATCATAGTCTGAAAAAGGAATATTAAATTGCCACCCCTTTTTATCCTTTATTTCTTGCATAAATATAGGGCCAAGCATACACTCTTCCTCATTGTTATCCCACAGAGAATAACCAACAAAATATGGTCTATACTCCTTACCTTGGTAAGGTAAGGTAAACAACTCAATCCCAAGAACAAAAGGTCCTACAACTTTAAATAGTTTGTTAGCCTTGTAAGGCGAAAGTTCGGGATAAGCTTCTAGCCAATCTTGTGAAACTTTCTTCTTGATACTTATTGGTATGCTCATAAAATTATTATTAAAGGTGCAACTTTAGTTGAAGTGTTATTAATTGGGAAAGTAATAATTGTTGCCAATATACAGTTTTTCTTTTGTCCCTGCAACTTCTTCATCCAATTACTATTATCCCACCAAATAATAACAACGTAATTCACTTGTGCTATTCTTTTTTAATACCATCTTAATCCTAGAACCATCGTCATTGTAAACAAACGAACTATCTTAAACCCTTTCAATATAATCATGCATGGCGCGTTATAAAAAAGGATGGTTAACTACAAGTAAGCCAACCACCCTTTAATCTGAAAAACCTAACCAAACAGACCTGTTCTACTGAATCAATTATTTTATTATATTATTAACAGTCAATTTTATTTTTCCTTGATAAGGATTATCTTTCACCAACCATTTACTTCCTTCGTTTGTGAGCATTACTTCTTTAAGTACATTATCGGCAGGGATACATAGTAAGCCTTTAGCTTGTTTTGCATCAGACGAATAAACTGATAATTCAAGCTTTGACCAGTCCATTTTATCAGTAGATTGGGCAAGAGCAATATGCGGAATTACCGAACCATCACGAACCAGAATTACAGCAGGGATATGCCCGACTGAGATTTTATTCCATCCACTCTTATAAATTTTTCCCGATTGATAATCTATCCATTTCCCCGATGGAAGATAAACATTTCTTTGAGAACCGTTTTCCATCATCGGAGCTACCATTATATCATTCCCAAACATATATTGATCTTCTACCAGCCATGCTCCCGGATCATCCGGAAATTCTACAAACAATGCGCGTACCATTGGTAAGCCTTTCTCCGTACAATTCTTTGCCTGAGCATAAACATAAGGCATTAGTATGTATTTCATCTCGGCCGATTCACGGAAAGCTTTCAGGAAAGATTCGTTATATAACCAAGGTTCTTTAGGAGGTGCACCATGAGCACGGCTATGCGAAGTAAGGAATCCAAATGGCAACCAACGGCGATAAAGTTCTTCGGGCGATTTTTGTACAAATCCTCCTATATCATGACTCCAGAAAGAAAATCCGCTTAGTCCCAAAGAAAGTCCACCGCGAAGGGTTCCCTGCATACCAATATCTGTATTTGCAGCATCGCCGCCCCAATGGATAGGATAACGTTGAGAACCCGCCCATGCACTACGTGCCCAGATTATATGTTCATTGTTAACTTTAGCGGTAACATCGGCCACCGCCTTATTATATCTCAGAGGATAAAGATTATGTTCATAAAGTCCTCCTTTGCCCGATGCATAAAAGCCGTTTAACGGTGCCGCTTCTCCAAAATCCACTTTAATCGCACCAACACCCATCTTCAGTAATCCTGCCAACTTATCTTGATACCAGGCAACAGTCTGCGGGTTGGAGAAGTCGAGCACCGCATCTTCATACGGCATTCCGCCATTAGCATTCTTTACGTTCATACCTTTATCAACAATTTCAGTGAAATATTTATTTTTAGGTGTGAAGTAAGTCAGCTGCCAAAGTGATATATGAAACCCATCTTCCCTGAGATCTTTAATCATTTTCTCAGGATTACTGAAACGACTGGGAGCAAACTGATAATCGCATTGCCAATCGGTTTCAAACCATCCCGTATCGAAATGGATTACATCAGCAGGAATTTTATATTTCCTCAGATTCTTTGCAACATCATACCCTTCTGCTTCATTGAAATAAGTAATGCGGCTCATCCATGTTCCAAAGCTCCATAGTGGAGGCATCGGCGATTTTCCCGTAAGATTTGTATATTCGTCAAGAATATCTTTCGGTTCACCAAAGAACACAAATAAATCTAAAGCCTCATCGGCCATAAACAGTTTGTTTACTCCTGTATAAGTAGCACCGAAGTCACAGGTTACCGGAGCGGAAGTATGCATAAACATTCCGTAGCCACGGTTACTCATAAAGAAAGGTATAGGTTTGTACATCTGATCTGTTTCCGGACCTTGAGGATCTGTTACAAAAAGATTGACCTTCTGCCCTACTTTATTCAGAGAGGTAAACGACTCGCCACAGCCCACAATCTTTTCTCCGGGAGAAAGTGTAAACACGGGATTTATACTCCGTGAGTTATCACTTCCTCGTTTTATAAAATTGAAAGGAAGATTTTTCACCTGAGTTGAATCATTGTCTTTCCAGCGCCAGGTGTCTGTTAATTGTTTGCCGGCAGCATCTTTTAATATTATTCGCCATGGATTTTCTTCAATTAATATAGATCCATAAGCACTTTTATAAAGGTGTCCTCCTTTTACAGCCGAGTACTTCCAGCTATTATCCTTTCCGGGAGTTTTAACCAACATTACAGACTCCGCTTCTTTCTGTTCAACCGGAGTAGTAAGCATGCGTATACGCAATGTGCGTGGAGTTACAAATTCAACAGAGAACTTTAACTGTGGATTATTATCGTAAGCTGTTTCAGGAAAATCGAGCATCCGAAGATTTTGCGGTAAAACAGTATTTGTATTAAATGCCTGACGGGTATACAACGTGTTGCGTTTCCATTCAATTTTCCCCGTTGCCGAGACAGGATCAAAGCTTGAAAGCTTATCTGCAAAAAAGAATATGTTTGTAAAATCGCCAAAATCTGTACTTACATCCTTCGCCTGGTTCATCAGATAAGAGGAACCGCCATTGATATGAAGCTGGGCAACCGAAACCGGCGAAGACAACAGCATAAAAAACAGGGCTATCACCCCTACTGATACGTATTTATTCATTGTTAATATTTTAAGTTAATCAAAGAGAAACAAAAGTATGGGATATTATTTTAAGACTTATATATATAATGTTTTGAAAAAGGGGACAATTTGTTTCATATTTATAGAATTAGTCGGCAAAACCAGGAATATATAAGTTACAAGTGCTCTAATGGTTTTATATTGTTAATAGTAATGCTGTTATATTATTGATTTTCAAGTAATATTCATATTTCGGACTTCTTAAAGAGAAAAGAACAACTGAAAGCATCTATTATCTAATCAGATACAAACTGAATTATAAAAGAATAAGAAAGAGAAAAAATAATGCAATTTATGGTAAAACCTTTCGCATTAATAGGTGTTTTTATAGTAATATTAAAGAAATATTAATTATATTTGCCATAACAAACTAAATGTATTAAGCTATGTTCAACTCATTCGGCAATATTTTCAGATTAAGCAGCTTCGGCGAATCTCATGGTAAAGGAATTGGCGGAGTTATTGACGGCTTTCCGTCAGGAATTAAAATTGATCTGGACTTTGTTCAAAAAGAACTAGACAGACGTAGACCCGGACAATCAAAGATTACAACCGACCGTGACGAATCAGATAAAGTTGAGTTTCTATCGGGTATCTTTCAAGGAAAATCCACAGGGAGTCCTATCGGCTTTATTGTTTGGAATAAAAACCAGCAATCCAAAGATTACGAAAACATAAAAAACATATTTCGTCCGTCACATGCTGACTATACTTATCAGCTAAAATACGGAATTCGCGACTATCGTGGCGGCGGCCGTTCTTCTGCCCGTGAAACAATATCCCGTGTGGTGGCTGGTGCATTAGCCAAGATGGCTTTACATCAGATTGGAATAAACATTACTGCTTACACATCACAAGTAGGACATATTCGTCTGGATGAAGATTATAGCAAGTATGATTTTTCAAAAATAGAAGATACACCAGCCCGTTGTCCAGATCTGGAAAAAGCAAAAGAGATGGTTGACTATATTGCTAAAATTAAAGAAGAGGGGGATACCATAGGCGGAGTAGTAACTTGCGTAATAACAGGGTGTCCTATTGGTCTTGGACAACCGGTTTTCGGAAAGTTACATGCAGCACTTGGGAATGCAATGATGAGCATTAATGCAGCAAAAGCATTTGAATATGGTGACGGTTTTAAAGGATTGAAGCAAAAAGGGTCTGAACAAAACGACGTATTCTATAACCACGACGGTGTAATTGAAACCAGAACAAATCATTCCGGTGGTATTCAGGGAGGTATAAGCAATGGTGAAGATATCTATTTCCGCGTTGCTTTCAAACCGGTTGCAACTATTCTTATGGAGCAGCATACAGTAAACGCTGATGGAGTTGACACAACTATGAAAGCCAAAGGAAGACACGATCCATGTGTTTTGCCTCGTGCTGTACCTATTGTGGAAGCCATGGCAGCAATGACAATTCTTGATTATTATCTGGTTGACAAAACAACTCAACTATAGTATATTATAAGGCATAATTCAATAATGAAACATATACAATCTTACATCGCTTTGCACGAGCAAAGAATGATGAATGAACTTTTCAGTTTAATACGAATACCTTCTATCAGCGCTTTACCTGAACATAAAGACGATATGCTGACATGTGCACAAAGGTGGAAAGAGCTATTACTGGAAGCTGGTGCAGACAGAGCACAGGTGATGGCTTCTTCGGGAAACCCGATTGTTTACGGAGAAAAGATTGTGAGTCCTGATGCAAAAACGGTATTAGTATATGCTCATTACGATGTTATGCCTGCAGAACCATTGGAAAAGTGGACCAGTTCTCCGTTTGAACCTGAGATACGCGATGGGAAAATATGGGCAAGAGGTGCTGATGACGATAAAGGACAAGCGTTTATTCAGGTAAAAGCTTTCGAATATTTAGTTAGCCATCTGTTACTCAAAAATAATGTGAAGTTTATTTTTGAGGGAGAAGAAGAAATTGGCTCTCCTAGTCTGGAACAATTTTGCAAAGATCACAAAGATTTGTTGAAAGCCGATGTAATTCTTGTGTCGGACACAAGCATGCTGGGCGCCGATCTTCCATCGCTCACAACCGGTTTAAGAGGACTGGCTTACTGGGAGATAGAAGTAACCGGTCCTAACCGCGATCTTCACTCGGGCCATTTTGGTGGTGCAGTGGCAAATCCAATCAATGTTCTTTGTGGAATGTTGAGTAAGGTTATAGACGAAAACGGACGAATTACCATTCCTCACTTTTATGATGATGTGGAAGCTGTGCCTGATGCCGAAAGAGCCATGATTGCACAAATACCTTTCGATGAAGAAAAATACAAGAAATCCATTGATGTAAAAGAGCTGGCAGGAGAAACAGGTTTCTCCACACTGGAACGCAACAGCTGTCGCCCATCATTCGATATATGTGGTATCTGGGGCGGTTATACCGGTGAGGGATCTAAAACAGTTCTGCCATCAAAAGCTTATGCAAAAGTATCTTGCAGACTGGTTGCTCATCAGGATCATCATACTATCAGTGAGTTATTTAAAAACTACATAGAGCAAACAGCTCCCGAAACAGTAAAAGTTAAGGTTACTCCTATGCATGGTGGTCAGGGGTATGTATGTCCTATCTCCCACCCCGCATATCGTGCAGCTGAGAAAGGTTTTGAAATAGCATTCGGTAAGAAGCCGCTTGCAGTTCGCCGCGGAGGAAGTATCCCCATCATCTCTACTTTTGAAGAAGTTCTTGGTATCAAAACTATATTAATGGGCTTTGGAGTTGAAGACAATGCAATACATTCTCCAAACGAGAGTTTCTCTCTGGAGATATTCCGTAAAGGTATTGAAGCTGTTGCCGAGTTCCATCTGGAATATTCAAAATAGAGCCTCTTTTTTATGAACAAGAGATATATACATTATAAGATTGCTTTTCAGCAATTAGCAGAAAATATTTCTATTATCACCTAACCTTATAAAAGTTCTGTACAGAAGATCCTGTTCTTTTGTACAGAATACCATATATTCTGTATAAAGGATTTAATTGTTTTGTACAAGAGTTTTTGAATTATTAACCTAAGAATCAAGACATCCCGCCTTATACCTCCCGACAATCAATCATTTAGATGGGATTTCATTACGTTATCTGAGAAATGTTTCGTACTTTTGCCACAAATTTGAGTTAATACGTAGTAAAATGAACCTATTAGAACTAAGCGAACAGGAGATAATCAGACGAAACAGTCTGAATGAACTGCGTGCTATGGGCATTGAACCATACCCTGCAGCCGAGTACGTAACCAATGCATTCTCAACCGATATAAAACAGGAATTCGTAGATGACGAAAACGCTGAACCACGCAAAGTATCTGTGGCCGGTCGTATAATGAGCCGTCGTGTAATGGGAAAAGCTTCCTTTATTGAGTTACAAGATTCCAAAGGAAGAATCCAGGTTTATATCACCCGTGATGACATTTGTCCGGGAGAGGATAAAGAATTGTACACCACTGTTTTTAAACGCTTGCTCGATTTAGGTGACTTCATCGGTATTGAAGGATTTGTTTTCAGAACTCAAATGGGCGAAGTAAGTATTCACGCTCAGAAACTTACAGTTCTTTCCAAGTCAATTAAGCCACTTCCAATCGTAAAATATAAAGATGGTGTAGCTTATGATGCTTTTGAAGATCCTGAACTTCGCTATCGTCAACGCTATGTTGACCTTGTTGTTAACGAAGGCGTAAAAGACATATTTATCAAGCGTAATAAAGTATATTCGTCTATGCGTGAATACTTTAACGCGAAAGACTATATGGAAGTAGAAACTCCTATTCTGCAATCCATTCCAGGAGGTGCTTCTGCACGTCCGTTCATTACGCACCACAATGCACTCGATATACCTTTATATCTTCGTATCGCTGACGAACTTTATTTGAAACGTCTTATCGTAGGAGGTTTCGAAGGAGTTTACGAGTTCTCAAAGAACTTCCGTAACGAAGGTATGGACCGTACTCATAATCCTGAGTTTACTTGTATGGAAATATACGTTTCTTACAAAGATTATAACTGGATGATGGATTTCACTGAAAAGATGCTTGATAAGATCTGTTTCGATGTAAACGGTACTCACGAAGTGAAAGTTGGTGATAATATAATTAGTTTCAAAGCTCCATTCAAACGTATTACCATGATAGACTCTATTAAAGAGTTTACAGGTATTGATATCACAGGAATGAACGAAGAGCAACTTCGAGAAGTTTGTGGTAAGATTGGTGTGGAAGTAGATGAAACAATGGGTAAAGGTAAGCTCATCGATGAAATATTCGGCGAAAAATGCGAAGGTAATTACATTCAGCCTACATTCATCACTGATTATCCTATTGAGATGTCACCTCTTTGTAAACGTCACCGCAACAATCCTGAACTGACAGAACGTTTTGAATTGATGGTTAACGGTAAAGAGTTGTGTAACGCATATTCTGAGCTAAACGACCCTATTGATCAGCTTGAACGTTTCCAGGATCAGCTTAAGTTAAGCGAAAAGGGAGATGACGAAGCAATGTTTATTGATAACGACTTTGTTCGCTCTTTGGAATATGGTATGCCTCCTACTTCTGGTATGGGTATAGGTATGGACCGTTTGGTTATGTTGATGACCGGACAAACCACTATTCAGGAAGTTTTGTTCTTCCCTCAGATGCGTCCTGAAAAAACAATTAAGAAAGATCCCGCAACTAAATATATGGAATTAGGTATTCCAGAAGACTGGGTGCCTGTAATCCAGAAAGCCGGATACAATCTGGTAGACGATATGAAAGGCGTGAATCCTCAGAAATTCCAGATGGATATCTGTGGTATCAATAAAAAATATAAGCTGGAATTGAGCAATCCGTCTGTCAACACTGTTACAGAATGGATTAATAAGCTATCATAAGGAATCATGAAATTACCCGGAAAAATAGCAATCATGGGCGGAGGAAGCTGGGCTACGGCTATTGCAAAAATAGTTTTAGCTCAGGACGACAGCATAAATTGGTATATGCGTCGCGACGACCGTATTGCAGATTTTAAACGTTTAGGTCATAACCCGGCATATCTTACCGGAGTAAAATTTGACGTTAAACGAATCAATTTCAGTTCCAATATTAATGATATCGTAAAAGACTCGGACACATTAATTTTTGTAACTCCTTCTCCTTATCTTAAAGTTCATTTTAAAAAGTTGAAAACTAAGCTAAAGGATAAATTCATCATAACAGCCATCAAGGGAATTGTACCAGATGAAAATCTGATTGTATCGGAATATTTGGCTCAAGAGTATGGAGTGCCCGAAGAGAACATTGCAGCTCTTGGAGGTCCGTGTCATGCTGAAGAAGTTGCATTGGAACGTCTTTCTTATTTAACTATAGCTTGTCCGGATAAGGATAAGGCACGTATTCTTGCCCGTAAACTGGCCAGCCAGTATATTAAAACATCTGTAAGTGATGACGTGGCAGGTATTGAATATGGCTCTGTACTTAAAAATGTATATGCCATTGCAGCAGGTATTTGCAGCGGACTGAAGTATGGCGACAACTTTCAGGCGGTGCTTATATCAAACGCAGTTCAGGAAATGAATCGTTTCCTTAACACGGTATATCCTATAAACAGAAGTATTGACGACTCTGCTTATCTGGGAGACCTTCTCGTTACTGCATATTCAAACTTTAGCCGTAACCGCACATTCGGAACAATGGTTGGTAGAGGTTATTCTGTGAAAAGTGCACAGATAGAGATGGAGATGATTGCCGAAGGATATTATGGCACAAAATGCATAAAAGAGATAAATAAACATTATCACGTAAATATGCCTATTCTTGATGCTGTTTATAATATTCTATACGAAAGAATCTCTCCTGCTATAGAAATAAAATTATTAACTGATTCATTCAGATAACACACATAACAAATCATGAAAAATATTAGTTTAAACATCGAAAAGACTTTAGGATTTATTTCTAAAGATGCTGTCTTTGCTTATGAAGCTCAGGCTAAGGCTTGCAGCGAAGCATTACACAACGGAACAGGTAAAGGTAATGATTTTCTGGGTTGGTTAAACCTTCCATCATCTACCAGCAAAGAATTTATTGCCGACATTAAGGCTACAGCACAAATCCTTCGTGACAATTGCGAAGTGGTTGTTATGGCCGGTATCGGTGGTAGTTATCTTGGCTCGCGTGCTGTAATCGAAGCTTTATCAGATAGCTTTGAATTACTTAAAGAAAAAAAAGATAGCCCTGTTATTATCTATGCAGGACATAATATCAGTGAAGATTACCTTTCTGAACTTACTGATTATTTAAAAGGTAAGAAGTTTGGTGTAATCAACATATCTAAATCAGGAACAACAACTGAAACAGCTTTGGCTTTCCGTTTATTGAAAAAACAATGCGAAGACCAAAGAGGTAAAGAAACAGCTCAGAAATGTATCGTTGCAATTACCGATGCAAAAAAAGGTGCTGCAAAAGTTACTGCCGACAAAGAAGGATATAAAACTTATGTAATTCCTGATAATGTGGGCGGACGTTTTTCTGTTCTTACTCCAGTAGGTTTGCTTCCTATCGCTGTGGCAGGTTTCGACATTGAACAACTGATTGCCGGTGCTGCTAAAATGGAAGAAGTATGTGGATTGAATGTTCCTTTCAGTGAAAATCCTGCTGCTATCTATGCTGCAACACGTAACGAACTTTATAAGAGCGGAAAGAAAATTGAAATTCTTGTTAACTACCACCCAAAACTTCATTATGTTATGGAATGGTGGAAACAACTTTACGGAGAATCAGAAGGTAAAGAGAACAAAGGTATCTTCCCTGCAGCTGTAGATTTCTCTACAGACTTACACTCAATGGGTCAATGGATTCAGGAAGGTGAACGCAGCATTTTCGAAACTGTGATCTCTATTGAGACTCCAAACAAGAATCTTACTGTACCATCTGACGAAGCAAACCTTGACGGACTTAATTTCCTTGCAGGAAAACGCGTTGACGAAGTAAACAAGATGGCCGAACTTGGTACACAGATTGCCCACGTAGACGGCGGTGTTCCTAATCTTCACATCAGCATGCCACAACTGAACGAATATTATATCGGTCAGTTATTCTTTTTCTTTGAAAAAGCATGCGGAATCAGCGGTTATATTCTTGGAGTTAATCCATTTAACCAACCAGGTGTTGAAGCTTACAAAAAGAACATGTTTGCTTTGCTAAACAAACCAGGTTACGAAGAAGAATCAAAAGCTATTCAGGCACGCCTGTAAGCTATACAATAAACAAAGAAAAGCCTCAGCACCATTACAGGTCTGAGGCTTTTCTTTTATATCTAATCTTTAGAAATCTTCTTTATTAAATCATTTCTTTTGAAGATCAACGTCGAGTTCACTGCCTTCACATTCCGTTTTGGCCGACAGATAAAACTTCAATGTCATCACATCTTCCTTAACAGCTTGCACTGTTGCCTTAACTTTCACATTGGAAGTAGATACACCATCAATAAATGTCAGTCGGCAAGCTTCTGCATCTGTGAAGTTTATTTCTTCAGATACTTTCTTCTGATCATATTCAGCTAAAGAAATCTTAACTTCTTCATCATTTGATTTTGCATGGAAACTAAATAAATCAGACCCATTACCGATAAGATTGAGAGATAACTCTACAACATCACCTACCTTAACTTTAGGGGTTTCAGCAACAATCGTATCATTTACAGAACAGCTAATAACTTTTATCTCCGGCGACACAGTCGTTTCAGAGGCACAAGAGGATAGTAAAAAAAGTCCAAGAATAAATGGTAAAAATATGTTTTTCATTTATAAATCATTCAAAATCAGTGCTGCAAAAATACACGAATAATCTGAATAACCAAACATTTGAATGTTAATTAAGAACTTCTTCGTATCTTTGCAATCGAATAAATGAACTTACTAACTATGTTTCAAACTGCAATTAGTCGCTATTTAGAGACCCATAAACATCCATCACTTACACTTAAAGCCGTTCTATTTGATATGGACGGAGTATTATACAATTCAATGCCTTATCATGCCGAATCATGGCACAAGATTATGGAAGAACGCGGATTGCATCTTTCTAAAGAAGAAGCCTATCTTCACGAAGGACGTACAGGGTCAGGAACTATCAATATAGTATGCCAGCGTCAGTTTGGTAGAAATGCAACAGAAAAGGAGATTAAAGAGATTTATAAAGCAAAAACTGAAGTATTCAACAGTTATCCTCTGGCATTACCGATGGAAGGAGCTACAGATGTACTGGCAAAGGTTAAACGCGACGGTTTATTCCCCATGATAGTTACCGGTTCTGGCCAGGCATCATTATTAGGCCGACTGAATAAAAACTTTCCTGGAGTTTTTAAGCCTGAACTAATGGTTACCGCTTTCGACGTAAAATATGGAAAACCAAATCCGGAACCATATCTTATGGCATTAAATAAAGGAAACCTGAAAGCCAATGAAGCCATTGTGGTTGAAAATGCACCTCTTGGAGTACAAGCTGCTGCGGCGGCAGGTATATTTACTGTAGCTGTGAACACTGGTCCTTTAGATGATAATATACTTCTTGATGCCGGAGCTAATGTTCTTTTCCCATCTATGCAGGCACTCTGCGATTCATGGGAAAATCTGTTAAAGGAGTTCAGTGAAGCGTAAAGGGAATAGATCTAGCTAGATAAGTATCTACAATAAAATAGAGTATTCAAAAGAATATTTCATTATCCCGATAATGCTCTAAAAGGTATCGAAAAAGTGAGGGTAGGCACTTTTTGTGAGGGTAAAGTGAGGGTTCAAAATGCTACCATCACTAAATATATAACTGATTTAGAACCTATTGAATGGACTTGGTGAGGGAGTGAGGGATGACTTTAGAAAGATTACTAACGGAAACATCCACCCGGATGCACAAATAAATATTCATTGTTCAAAGCTGAAGAATGAACAGTTATCACACAAGTTTTTATATTGAGCCAAAATAATTCAAAGAATAAAAAATAGATGGGGGTTATCCAAAATTGGACAACCCCCATCTATTTGATAAGTGATCCCGGTGGGACTCAAACCCACGACCTTCAGAACCGGAATCTGACGCTCTATTCACTAAGCTACGGAACCTTATTGTGCGGGCAAAAGTACAAAAATAGTTGTGTGTTTCCTAATATTTTTTCTAAAATCCTTTCAAAACCTACTTAAATGATAGCACTACTTATTCCAGGAAAATACATTATCTATCAATTTTTCAGTTAATTTGCTAATTTAGAGAATATAAGAAAGATCTATATATAAGTTGAGTTTATCAAACTATTGAAAAACAATACAATGGAAAACATTAATAACAACTATTATTTTGAAATAAGTATCGCTAATTAAACATACATTTTGCTAATATTATATCAATAAATAATAGCAAATATATAAATATTATGTATATTTGCCGACTATAATTTAGAAATAAACAACCTATGAGCTATCTTATAAAACCAGAAAACTACCAACCATTACTCGATTTACAACAAACCGAGCTTGGAATAAAACAGATTAAAGAGTTCTTCCAACAAAACTTATCGTCAGAATTACGTCTTCGTCGTGTAACAGCCCCTTTATTTGTATTGAAAGGAATGGGAATTAACGATGACTTAAACGGAGTAGAACGTCCTGTATCCTTCCCTATCAAAGAATTAGGAGATAAAGAAGCTGAAGTTGTGCATTCTCTTGCTAAATGGAAAAGAATGACACTTGCTGATTACAGTATAGAACCTGGATATGGTATTTATACAGACATGAATGCTATTCGCTCTGACGAAGAACTTGGTAATCTACATTCATTATATGTAGATCAATGGGATTGGGAACGAGTTATTAACCGTGAAGATCGTAATATTGATTTCTTAAAGGAAATTGTGGGACGTATTTATGCTGCCATGATTCGCACAGAATATATGGTTTTTGAAATGTATCCACAAATCAGACCATGTTTACCTGAAAAGTTATTCTTTATCCACTCTGAAGAACTACGCCAACTTTATCCGGATTTAGATCCTAAAGGCCGCGAAAATGCTATCACCAAAGAACATGGTGCAGTATTTATCTTTGGTATTGGCTGTAAACTTGGTGATGGAAAAGAACACGATCTACGTGCACCGGATTATGATGATTATTCAACTCCAGGTATTAACGGTTTACCAGGATTAAATGGTGACCTTTTGGTATGGAACTATACTTTAGACCGTGCAGTTGAAATATCTTCTATGGGAATCCGTGTTGATAAAGAGGCTCTGCTTAGACAATTAAAAGAGAGTGGCAATGAAGGACGTAAAGATCTTTATTTCCACAAAAGATTGTTAGAAGGAACTCTTCCATTAAGTATTGGCGGTGGCATAGGACAATCACGTCTTTGTATGTTCTACTTACGTAAAGCTCATATCGGAGAAATCCAGGCAAGTATCTGGCCTGCAGATATGAGAAAGGAATGCGAAGAATTGAATATGCCTTTAATCTAATTACGAATGAACGTACAGATTGAAGATAGCTGGAAGAAACATCTTGCACCAGAATTTGAAGCCGACTATTTTAGTCGGCTTACTAATTTTGTACGCGACGAGTATGCACAGTATACTGTTTACCCTCCGGGTAAACTAATTTTCAATGCATTTAATAGCTGCCCGTTTGATAAAGTTAAAGTAGTGATTATCGGACAGGATCCATATCATGAACCAGGTCAGGCTCATGGTTTGTGCTTTTCTGTAAACGATGGGGTTCCTTTTCCTCCCTCATTGCAGAATATTTTTAAGGAAATAGCAAGTGATTTAGGAACTCCTGCTCCTAAAAGCGGTAACCTTACCCGATGGACCGAACAAGGAGTACTGCTAATGAACGCAACTCTTACAGTTAGAGCGCATCAGGCGGGTTCGCATCAAAACAAAGGATGGGAAACATTTACCGATGCTGCGATTCGTCATCTAGCTGAAGAGCGAGAACATCTGGTATTTATTCTTTGGGGTTCTTATGCACAAAAAAAAGGTGCTATGATTGACAGGAATAAACATCTTATTCTTTCGTCAGCTCATCCTTCTCCCCTATCTGCTTATCGGGGATTCTTCGGGAATGGACATTTCAGCAAGACTAACAAATATCTGCTAGAACATGGAATTGAACCAATAAATTGGTAATAGCCTTACTATTGAACCAATATATAGATAAAAAGAAGACCTACAATTTTTCACACAAATTGTTGGTCTTCTTTTTTATTTATATCAGTATTAATACCACTTAATATTTGAAGAGGCACTGCTTCGTTGTTCCCATTTCAAATCTTGCAGCATGCTTGAATTAGCACGTATTGAGAAATTGTAAGAACGATATTTACCAAAAGGCGATAAGCTACAAGTCATGCTCCAACAGTGCAAGTCACGAGATATATTACAAGTTGTCTGTGCAATCTGTTTTGCATCAAAGTCATATGAACCTTGGAAAGAGAAATTCCATTTATCAGAGATCTTAATATTTCCAGAACCACTTAACGTATGAGTCAGCTTAAACGGATAACGCATTGTTTTTTCATTAATCTTAGCAGCTGTATTTTCTCTGAAATTAAATGAATATGCAAGAGAGAATGACCAAGGCATTTTAAATGGAAGATATCCATCTTGATTTACTTCAGCTTTTTTCTCTTTCTTTTCTGTCTCTCCATCTGTTTTAGCTTCTTCCTTTGGTTTTTCTCCTTCAGGATTACTAGTTCCTTCCTTTTTCTCCTCTTTTTTCCCAAACCACTTTTTCCAAGTGCTATTATCAAAAGTATACGAGAAAGATGAACCTGATCCCTGGAATCGTCCAAAACGGCCATAAGACCATTCTGTTTTATCTCCTACATAAACATTACCGTTTTTATCAAACTGATATGCATAAGTGGCAAACGAAGTATTGAAATTAAATGTATAGCTCTTAGTTAATTTCAAACGCAAACGCATGGATAAATCACTCCAGGGTTTTGTCTTTGCAGCCATATTATATGAGATACTACCACCTAATTCATCAATCAAACTAACCTTCTTTACTGAGTCATTAGCCGATTTAATTTTCATTTCCACATTATTGGAGACATCAAAGCTAACATTGCCTTGCTTCCCTTTACCCGGAACTCCAAATAATCCGGTTGCATAAGGAGAGTAATCTACTGTTTTCTCATCACCGTAAGCATCAATATATGTATATGAATCCCAGTATCCATATCTTTTTGCTCCGAAATCAGGTTGAGCACTAAGACTAACAGTTGGAGTTATCACGTGACGTATAGTTTGAATCTTATCACCAAAGATAGCCTTCATCGGCGTATAGAAACCATAGAGTTTTGTACTTATACCAAGACTCATATTATAATTATAAACACGATTAAAACCGTAAGTTGTATCTTTTTTAACGGCCTGACTATTGTCATCCCAGGATTGCTTTATCTTATTAGTATACCAACGTTCGGTATAATTAAAAGAAGGAGTTACATTTAAATATTTAAACAAAGTAAATGTTGCACTGATTGGAATAGAGTGATTCACTGCATTTTCCCAATCTTTCACTAAACTTGATTTAAAGAATTTATCTTCTTTTGTAGTAATGCTATTCTTTAACTGACCGGTATAACTCATTGATATTTTTTCGTACCAACGTTCTGCGCCAACAGCCTTTTTACGTTTAAAAGGAAAAATTCGGCTTAAAGAGATATTTAAATCCGGTAACGTTACAGCCAATGTTGAGTCCTTTGTGCGCTGTGCAATATTAAATGTACTCGACATTGTTAGATTCTGATCCGGGAAGTTACGTGTATAACTAACGCTGGAAGTCTTCGTGTTCTGAGAATACAAAGAAGGATCATAATAACTTCCTAAATTAGTCTTCTCATAACTACTTGTCGCAAAGTTAACACTTGCCGAGAAAGAACTATTAGGACTTGCCTTAGCATCTTGTCTATGAGTCCAGTTTAATTTAAAGTCCTTTGATACAGCATAATCGACATTCTTCTCTCCGGTTTTGGTTACCTGATAATTGGCACTTAAAGAACCTGAATATTTATATCTTTTATTGTAGTTTGTTGCAGTACCAAGCCCCCATGAACCTTTAGTGAATATCTCACCTGTAAGTTTCAAGTCCATATAATCACTGATAGCAAAGTAATACCCACCATCACGAAGATAAAAACCTCGATTCAGCTCGTCTCCGTAAGTAGGCATAATAAAACCGGAAGAATAACTGCTACTAAATGGGAAGAAACCGAAGGGGATAGCTATTGGCAAAGGAACATCTTCTACAACCATATACGCCGGTCCGAAGACTACATTCTTTTTAGGTTTTACTTTTGCGCGTGTTAGTTGTAAATAGAAGTGTGGATGTTCATGGTTATCACAAGTTGTATATTTACCATCTTCCATAAAAAGATCATCACCGGAACTTTTCTTTGCATTGTAGCTGGTTACATATCCCTCTCCTTGTTGTGTTACCACATTTTTTATATATCCACGTTTACTTTTAAAGTTATAATTGATAGATTTTGATTCGTATGGTGTTTCTCCATCTTTAAATACCGGTGCACCAGTTACTGCTCCTAAAGAGTCTACTTTACCTCTGGCATAGACAGTACTACTATCCATATTCATGGTAATTATCTCAGACTCAAGCTCTATCTTTTCATAATTTACCTTTCCTTTTCCATAAAGGTGAGCAAAACCTCCTTGTGTAAAAACGATGGAATCGGAAGCTTCATAAGTAACAGGAGCATTTAATTCCTGCTTTTTCTTTTTTGACTTTAAAGTATCCTGAGCCAAAGAATCTGCTTTAATTGTATCAGAAGACAACTCTTTCTTCTTTCCTTTCTGAGCATGTACTCCATCAGAAAGTGAAAGAGTAACAGCAACAAACAAGAGCGGAATTATATATGTTTTAGCTTTTAATGACGTCATCAATTATGCATTTACGCTTTAATGGGCAAAAGTAAGCATTCTCTACCAAATATTAACAGCTTTCAGTTTATTTAATTTTTTTTTTAGGATTAAAGAAAAAGATCGCACCATTCATCAAAGCGTTTTAGTCCTTCGGTTCCAAATTTGGCTATTGTTTTTCGGGCAGCCTCCACACTTTTTTCTTGCTCTAAATGAGTTTTTGAAAAAAACTTATCGGCGAAACAAATAACTTGTTCTTCCATAGATACAGGTAATAAATCACGATGTGGAAGTGGTAATTCATTTTTCACTATATCAAGCACTGTAATTCCAGCTCCGGTATGACGTTCGCACACAAGTGCATGACGGGGATATCCTTCCTGTCTTATTAAATCTGCACCCAGATAACCATGACAAATATAGGGTTCTTTACCAACACAGTCTATGCCATGAGCATTTGTCAGAAAGATTCCAATATCATGTATCATTGCAGCCTCCTCTAAGAACGTCTTATCAAGATTAAGTTCGGGATGACGGATTGCAATCTGTAAAGCCTTATCAGCAACCGATCGGCTATGAGTTAGTAAAATATCAAGCTGCCTTCCAGGAGTATAATATTTATTAATAATTTCTATTGGATTCATTATCATCTTAATACTTGTTTATTCGATTGAAATAAATAATTTTGTGCAATATTACTAAATTTAAGCGTAACAAACATGAATGTACACGAGTTTTTAAGCAATACTATTTTAAATATCAGCATTGAGAAATTGATTTCTTTTTTTATTAAAGCTTTGCTGATCTACGGGGTGACACAAGTTGCCGTTTCTTTTACTAAATATTTGTTCAGACGTTCACAGAAAAGGAAAAAACTTGCAATTCTGGATCAAACTACTTCAAGCTTTATTCAACGACTGATTGTTTATACTCTTTATATCATAGGTATGGCAATCTTCCTATCTTTGATTCCAGGGATGGAGAAAGTTAGTAGCTCTATTCTTGCCGGTGCCGGAATCATGGCAATGGCTGTTGGTTTTGCTTCACAAGAAGCATTATCAAATTTTGTCAGTGGATTGTTTATTGTCTTTGGAAAGCCTTTCCGAATTGGTGATTCAATTATGATTGACAGTGTAGTAAACGGAACAGTAGCCGAAATCACTCTTCGTCATACTATTATAAAGAGTCTGGACAATAGAATGATTATTATTCCAAACAGTAAAATCAACTCCAGTACAATTGTTAATTCTACTATCGGAGAACAAGACACCTGCAGTTTTATTGAAGTAGGAGTCTCTTATGATACAAACCTTGACAAGGCGATCAATGTAATGAGAGATGAAATAATGCATCATCCATTGTTGATTGACCGCCGCACTCCAGAGGAAAAACAGGGCAACACGCCGCAAGTTGTTATTCGTGTAATTGCACTTGGCGATTCGGCCATCACACTAAAAGCATGGGCTTGGGCGGCAAATGCAGGAAATGCTTTCGTTTTAAAATGTGACTTACTAAAATCAATTAAAGAACGTTTTGACAAAGAAAACATCGAAATACCTTATCCATATAACAATGTCATAGTTAAGAAATAACTCTTTTTCTATGAATAAACCCTAATATTATGATAAAACAAAGACAATTTAAGAGCCTGGCAGTGCTGTTGCTTCTTTGCATGGCAAACTGCATCAACGCATCGAGTGAGAGAAGTTCTTTAAAACCAGCTGAATCGGTTTCAACTTCCTCAAAGGAGGTTAAGGTTGGGGCAGAGCAGATGGATAAAATATTACCAATACTTAAAAACAAACGGGTAGCATTGGTAGTTAATCATACTTCAATAGTAAACAAAAAAGGAACTCACCTTTTGGATACCTTGATTGCTTGCGGAATTAATATCAAAAAAGTCTTTGCTCCAGAGCATGGTTTTCGCGGAAATGCTGATGCCGGAGAAAAAGTAAAGGATGGAAAAGATAGTAAGACAGGAATACAGATTATTTCTCTGTATGGAAAAAACAGAAAACCAACCTCCGAACAGATGGCCGATGTAGACGTTGTGCTTTTTGATATACAAGATGTAGGAGCACGATTCTATACTTACATTAGCACCATGCACTATGTAATGGAAGCATGTACCGAAAATGGGAAGAAATTAATTATTACCGACCGTCCAAACCCCTGCGATTATATAGACGGACCAATAATGAAATCGGGCTTACAATCTTTTGTAGGCATGCATCTTATTCCACTGCTTCACGGATGTACGGTTGGAGAACTAGCACAAATGATAAATGGTGAAGGATGGCTGGAGGGCAAAAAGAAATGTTTGCTAACAGTTATAAAGATTAAAAACTGGAAACACGGTCAACCATACTCATTACCGGTAAAGCCTTCTCCTAATCTTGCAAACGATCATGCTATCAGCTTATATCCTTCTCTTTGTCTTTTCGAGGCTACTGATATAAGTGTGGGACGTGGAACCTATTTCCCATTTGAAGTACTAGGTGCACCGGATAAAAAATATGGCGAATTTACTTTTACCCCAAAAAGCCTTCCTGGTTTTGAAAAGAATCCAATGCACAAAGATCAGCTTTGCTATGGTTTAGATCTCAGAAAAGCTCAAGTTCCAAAAGGTTTTTCACTTAAGTATATATTACAGTTTTATAAACTATCAGGTCAAGGTGCTGACTTTTTTACCCGTCCTCGTTGGTTTGACCAGTTAATAGGAGATTCATCTGTAAGGAAAGAAATTATTGAAGGGAAAAACGAAACTGAAATAAGAGCCGGATGGCAACAAGGGTTAGCCAAATACAAAAAGATGCGTGCTAAGTATTTGCTTTATACAGAATAATATCGATTAGCGGAAATAGTAATACTGGAACAGTGATGAGAACATTTTCATCACTGTTTTTTTATTCATAAAGAATTAGACTTCACAAGAGTAAACAGTTTTTCGCTAATATTGTTATCTATAAAGTAATGTACATTAAAAGCTTTATGAATATGAAAAATATAGCATTAATTGGAGCTAGTGGATTTGTAGGTTCTGCCTTACTAAAAGAGGCTTTAAACAGAGGACACAAAGTAACAGCAATTGTTCGTAATCCGGAGAAAATAACATTGACTCACCCTAATCTTTCCGTAATAGGAGGAGATGTAAGAGATGCCGCCACAGTGGAAGAACTGGTAAAAGGTATGGATGCTGTAATTAGCGCTTATAATCCGGGATGGACAAATCCAGAACTACACTCAGACACTTTAAAAGCATATTCGGCCATTCTTGAAGGTTGCAAGAAAGCAGAAATAAAAAGATTACAAATAGTGGGTGGAGCCGGAAGTTTGTTTATTAAGGGTGTACGTCTTTTAGATATGGGTGTTATTGAAGAAACAATATTGCCGGGGGTAAAGGCATTGGCTCAGGTTCTGTACACGCTTCAGGAAAATGAAAAAGAGATAGACTGGGTATTCTTCTCTCCTGCTGCAAACATCGCTCCCGGAAAACGAACCGGGAAATTCCGTCTTGGCAAAGATGATTTGATTACTGACAATAAGGGTGAAAGTTACATTTCTGTAGAAGACTATGCTTTAGCAATGATTGATGAGCTAGAGAATCCGAAACATCACTTTGAACGTTTTACCATAGGGTATTAACATCGAAAAGCGGCTTTATTATTTACTTTTCAAAGCCGCTTCATCTTTTTTTCTCTTTTTCCAAAGCTGCCATGAATTAATTGTGTTTTGCCACAAAATATAAGAAGCCGGACCTACTGAAGCCACCGGACCAAGGTATACTTGTGCCATCCAAATTGCAAGGATTGTATTTTTCTGTCCAAGAGCCTGCCCACCAGAAATACGGTTTTTATAATGCCCGCCAATATTCTTTCCAATAAAGAACTGCAAACAACAAACAACAAGTGCGAATACTGCAATCAATATTTCGTTTGTAAAATTAGGATTTTCCTGATTAACCAGAAATGCAACAGTCTTTCCTACGGCTACTGCCAGGGCAACAGTCCAAAGATAAAATGAAGCCATAGGCATACTTAGCATTTTGCTATATATTCCAGGAAGCTTTGACTGAATAATCCAGGCTAGAATAAATGGAAAAATCAGCAATGGCATCACTTGTTTACATATATAGAAAAAGGATGTGAAAAATGGAAGAGAACTATTGGTTCCCATTAACGAGAATATTACGGGAGCCGCCATTGCAACAACAACATTGGATAATAATGTGTAGGCAGTGAGGCTGGATACGCTTCCTCCCAGCATACCGGTTATAACAGCTGCAGAAGTTGCCGAGGGGGCAAGCATACAAATCATAGCTCCTTCGCCAACAATTGGATTGAAAGCTGCTATAGATACATAGATTAATATACTTCCTATTAATTGAATCAGAATAAGCCAGAAATGAAGTCGTTCAAATCTTAGCTCATGAGGCGAAACCTTAATAAATGTAAAAAGAAGCATTACAAAAATAAGCGCAGGAGAGAGTGGAGCCAATAAGGAAAAGAACTGATATCCAAGCGCACCAACAAGCATGGCTATAGGCAATGCCCAATTCTTTAGGAACTTCAACATGATCATCTTCTTTATAATTCGAGATGCAAAGTAACGGCTAAATAAATAAATATGCTACCTTTGCCGCGATTTTTTATTTTAATTTTATTTTAAATGAAAGAAAACAAGTTAACGACACGACATGCTGCACGATGGAAGCAGTTCAATCACAAGTCGTATGCTGTGTTCTGTAGTTTGAAGAAAGAAGTCAATATTGGCGTTCTGGCAGTAACAACACTTGCCTTTGCCAATATAGATTGTGTTTCGGCTCAATCTGAGACTTCCAAACAAATTAAAGAATACAAGCTCGACGAGGTTGAAGTGACTGGCAGCCGTGTACCGCTCACTTTAGGCGAAGCGGCGAGAATTGTTACTGTACTTTCGCGCGAGGATATTCAAGCGGCGGCGGTACAAAGTATTAATGATCTGTTAGAGTATGCCGCAGGCGTAGATGTCCGCCAGCGGGGAGATCTGGGTATCCAGAGTGACATCAGCATCCGAGGAGGTACTTTCGACCAAATCACCATTCTTCTCAACGGGGCAAATATCAATAGTCCCCAAACCGGCCACAATACAGCCGATTTTCCCGTAGACATGAACGATATTGAACGTATAGAGATTCTTGAAGGCCCGGCCGCAAGAGTATACGGAACTTCCGCTTTTACCGGAGCTATCAATATTGTGACCAGAAGTGACAAGCAAAGCCATGCAGCCATTAACTTATCAACAGGTCAGTATGGCTTATTCAACGGTGGTGTTCGTGGAAACTTCTCGAAAGGGAAATTAAGCAATCAGCTTTCTACTGGATACAGTCGCTCCGACGGATATATTTCCAACAGCGACTTCAGTGCTTCGCGTGCTTTCTATCAGGGAGAGTATTCCGGTGAAGAAGTCAATGTACGTTGGCAAACGGGAATAAGCGACAAAGGGTACGGGGCAAACACATTCTACTCAGCTGCTTATCCTAATCAGTACGAGCACATGCGCAAGTATTTTGTCTCCGTTCAGGCCGAAACGAAAGGAAAACTTCACTTCACTCCTATTATTTACTGGAATCGTGGACACGACCGCTTCGAACTGTTCCGGGATAACCCGGCTTTGTGGTACACCGGACATAATTATCATCAGACGGATGTTTATGGAACTAACCTGAATGCTTACTTTAATTCCGTAATAGGAAAAACAGCCTTCGGCACTGAGTTCCGCAACGAAGGTGTGCTAAGTAATGTTCTGGGTAAACTGATGGACGAGCCAATTAAGGTTCCGGGAGAAGGTAATCATTATTTTACCAAAAAGGATAACCGGACAAGTATCAGTTACTATTTAGAACATGATGTTCTATTACCACGTTTCACCTTGTCTGTTGGGTTAATGGCAACCATGAATACCGGACTTGATAATAAGTTTCGTTATTATCCTGGTGTAGATGCATCTTATCATTTAACCGATAAGGTGAAGGTTTACACCTCATGGAACATGGCATTGCGCATGCCTACCTTTACCGATCTCTATTATGAAAGTAAAACGAATCAGGGAAATCCAAACCTGAAGCCGGAAGAAACTCAGGCATTCGAAGTTGGATCAAAATATTCGTCACCTGTATTGCAGGCATCCGTTTGCGGTTATTACCGAAAAGGAAAGAACATGATAGATTGGGTGAAGTATTCTGCCGAAGATAAATGGCATACGGTTAATCATACCAAACTAGATAATATGGGAATTGAGGCCTCTGCAAATCTTAATTTTTACGAGTTATTTGGTAATACGAGTTATTTAAAGAAAGCAACAATTAGCTATTCATATATAAATCAAACCAAAGAAATTGGCGAAGTGTATAAATCAAATTATGCTTTAGATTATCTGAAACATAAATTTGTGGTAAGACTAGACCATCGTATTTGGCAGAAATTAGACGCAAGCTGGGCATTCCGCTGGCAAAGTCGCGAGGGAAGTTATACAAAGTATGTAGATCTGAAACCTACAGCCGAAATACCTTATCCGTCGTTTTGCCTACTCGACCTGAAGCTGTCATGGAATGCAAAAAACTATTCCCTTTTTGCCGAAGCAAACAATCTGTTGAATCGTGAATATTATGATTTGGGAAATATACCCCAACCCGGATTCTGGGGGAAGGTAGGTGTAAGTTACCGGATAAACTTCAGATAATTCACTATTACTAAGATAATGAAACCCGAATACTTCTTTAAAAGAGGTAGGGTATAAATATATAAGGTGTAGACTTAAAAAATATAAGGTCTACACCTTATCTTATTTAAGTGTAGATCTTAAATAAATAACAATACGGAAAATTAACTAGTATACCTTATTATACATATTAATCTAGCCGTTCGCATCATTTATTCTGTTTTAAACATTACCAAAACTTCATTTCCTGGTTAACTAATACCGAGGGGAGCTAACTGCTTAAAAAAGACAAAACTTGAATGTAAATAATGAGTTTTCAGAAAAAATGCATTACATTTGTATTTTATTGTGCAGAAATGAAAAAAAGTATCATTTATACCCTTACTACAATCACTTGCATCTGGTTTGCAACAATTGGATGTTTACCGGCACTCGGGAAGGATTTTGTATTAGTTCTTGATGCTGGTCACGGAGGTCATGATCCCGGAGCAATTGGTGATATTTCCCGCGAAAAAGATATTAATCTGAACATCGTTTTAAAAGTCGGTCAGCTAGTGCAGCAAAACTGTAATGACGTAAAAGTTATCTATACCCGGAAAACGGATGTATTTATCCCCTTAAATCAGCGAACAGAGATTGCTAATAATGCTGGTGCCGATTTATTTATTTCCGTTCATACAAATTCTGCACCGGCAAAATCAGCCAGAGGTACCGAGACATTTTCTTTAGGACTTTCCCGTTCAAGTGCAAATCTTGAAGTTGCTAAACGCGAAAACTCCGTAATTCTTCTGGAAGATGACTATAAGCAAAGATATGCCGGATTTGATCCAAATTCATCGGAGTCATATATCATGTTCGAGTTTATTCAGGATAAACACATGGAGCAAAGTGTTGGTCTGGCTACATTAATCCAGAAACAATATAAATCAGGAATCGGCCGACCAGACCGCGGAGTTCATCAGGATATCTTTCTTGTTTTGAAAACCAGTGCCATGCCTAGCGTACTCACTGAAGTAGGTTTTATTTCGAATCCTGAAGAAGAGCAATATCTAAATACCGAAGAAGGAGCAAATGCATTAGCCAGATCAATATTCAATGCGTTCCTTCAATACAAGCAGAAGCATGACATCCGCAAGTCTAAGGGTAGAGTTACATATCAGGTAAACAACGAGGTTAAGACAGAAGAAAAGAATTCTGCACCTCAAACTCTCGCAGAGAAATCCGATTCAACAAATGAAAAAGTCAAAGAGGTTCCTGCTGTAAAAAGAAAAAAAGAGAATATCACTACTAAAAAAGAAGAAAAAAAGAACAATCATTCAACAGAAAACGGAATTGTATTTAAAATACAAATACTAACTTCGAACCAAAAACTTAAAACAACCGATAAACGGTTCAAAGATTTAACTCCGGTAGACTATTTCTGTGAAAATGGAATTTATAAATACACATACGGAGCTTCAGAAAACTACAACGAAGTTCTTAAAACGAAAAAGGAAATAGCCGATCAATTTAAAGATGCCTTTATCATCGCATTCAAGGATGGCGAGAAAATGAATATAAATACTGCTATAGCAGAATTTAAGAAGAATAGAAAATAATCAAGACTAAAAATAAATCAAGATGAGATACTTTACTAAAGAGGTTAAGATAGGAATTGCTGGAATTATCAGTCTATGCATGCTTGTATATGGCATTAATTACCTCAAAGGCATTGATATGTTCAAACCCACAAGTTACTTTTATGTTAAATACAAAGATATTCAGGGATTAGCGAAATCAAGTCCTGTATTTGCTGATGGTTTCCGTATCGGAATCGTAAGAGAAATCTATTACGATTATAATCGTCCCGGCAATGTTACCGTAGAAGTAGAATTGGATAAAGATATGAGAATACCAAAAGGAACTCATGCAGAACTTGTTACAGAGATGCTCGGTACAGTAAAAATGAATCTGATTCTGGCTGTTAATCCAAACGAAGCTTACGCAATTGGTGATACTATTCCGGGAACCGTTAATAATGGTCTGATGGAAGCTGTAACCAAAACTATTATGCCTCAGTTTGAAAGAATGCTCCCTAAGCTGGATTCTATCATGACATCACTCAATAAAATAGCAGCCGACCCAAATATTCCGGCTACTCTTAAGTCTGTCAGAAAAACGGCCGACAACCTTGCAGATGCCACAACAGAACTTCGCTCAATTATGAAGAAGGATGTACCACAGATGACGAAGAAGATAAATACTATTGGTGATAATTTTGTAGCAATCAGCGGAGATCTCAGAAGTATTAATTATGCTTCAACATTCAACAAGATAGACTCTACTATGGCTAATGTTAAGATGGTAACAGATAAGCTCAACAGGAAAGATAATTCACTAGGGTTGCTACTTAATGATGCTTCACTTTATAATAATTTATCTAATACAGGTGCCAATGCATCGCTATTATTAGAAGACTTGAAAAGTAATCCTAAACGTTATGTACACTTCTCAATTTTTGGCAAAAAATAAACTTTTCAAAAAGCATAAAATAGATTTTGTCTAAATAGTGCTCTAATTATTTATATAAAAGAAAAGCTATTAACAGCTCCATTAATAGATAGGTATAAACATTTTGATAAAATAAATAATTCAAAATAAGATTTCATAGGTTTTTATCTATAATTATCTAATTGTCAATGTATTGCAAATATGCAAAAGTGTAAATTTCAGACTTTTAGATAGGTAAACTCTATAAACCGCTGAAATTAAACGAGTTATTAATTTTATAAAAAAAACAAGAATAAAATAACATTTGTTTTTCTCAAATAAGATTCCCAAATTTGCAATAGTAGAAGTTTCTTATAATTAATAAATTGTATAAATAGCCTTATGATTGAATCCAATCATGTAAGTCTATGGAACCGCTGTCTCCGTGTGATTCGAGACAATGTTCCTGAAACTACATATAACACTTGGTTTGTCCCTATTGTCCCCTTAAAGTATGAGGATAATGCACTGACTGTACAAGTACCTTCTCAATTCTTTTATGAATTTCTGGAAGATAAGTTTGTAGAGTTACTTCGTGCTACCTTATACAAGGAGATTGGCGAAGGAACTAAACTGATGTATCGTGTAATTGTAGATAACAGTTCGAAAGCTTCGGTAGATTTAGAAGCTACGAACCGTTCTACTGCAATTCCACAGCGAAGTATTATACGCAATGGAAACAAGGCGCCTAATACTTTAAAAGCCCCTTCACCTCTGGATCTTGATCCGCAACTGAATCCGAACTACAATTTTGAGAACTTTATTGAAGGCTATAGCAATAAATTATCAAGAACAGCCGGAGAAGCAGTTGCCGTAAGCCCTGCAAAAACTGTATTCAATCCATTGTTTGTTTACGGCCCATCAGGTGTAGGTAAAACTCACCTTATCAATGCAATAGGAACACGGATTAAAGAGCTATTTCCCGATAAAAGAGTTCTATATGTATCTGCACACTTATTCCAGGTACAATACACGGATTCTGTACGTAGCAATACTATTAATGATTTCATTAACTTCTACCAAAGTATTGATGTGTTAATCATCGATGATATTCAGGAATTTGCCAGTCTTACAAAAACCCAGAATACATTCTTCCATATATTCAACCATTTGCATCAAAATGGAAAACAGTTAATACTTACTTCCGACCGTTCTCCTGTTCTTTTGCAAGGAATGGAAGATAGATTGCTAACACGTTTCAAGTGGGGATTAACAGCTGAACTGGAAAAACCAAACGTAGAACTACGAAAGAATATTTTAAAAAATAAGATTCACCGCGATGGCTTAAAGTTTCCGGAGGAGGTTATTACATATATAGCTGAAAACGTAAACGAAAGCGTGCGCGATTTGGAAGGTATTGTCATCTCTATCATGGCTCATTCTACAATCTACAATAAAGAAATTGATCTTGATTTGGCAGAAAGGATTGTACGTAAAGCTGTAAAATGTGAAACTAAGGTTATTACTGTTGAAGATATCATCGAGAAGGTCTGCAAACACTTTGAAGTGGAATCTACAGCTCTTCATTCTAAATCGAGAAAAAGAGAAGTTGTACAAGTACGCCAGTTAGCAATGTACTTAGCTAAAAAACATACAGATTCATCTTCCTCTAAAATTGGCCAATTGATAGGAAACAGAGATCATGCAACAGTATTACACGCATGCAAAATTGTTCAAGGTCAGTTCGAAGTCGACAAATCCTTCCGTGCAGAAGTGGAAGAAATCGAGACTTTACTCAGAAGAAAATAGCAGATAATTAAGCAATATATGGGGTTATCCAAATCGGATTAATCCCATTTTTTATGCTCTTTTCCCTGGTTTCTTTTTAGATCATTTTCATACATCCAATTCTCAAAGACTTATTTTTGCCTTTTATACAATTTGGGGTAGCTAAATAAAATAAACAATCCCCGAAAAAGTATTTATAAGCTTTTTCGGGGATTGTTTTATTTATTAAGATTATCTAATTTATTTTTGACCGCCAAACGCAGATTCTCAACATTCTCATGCAAGTTTATTATTAAGGCTTATCCTCGCCTTTTGATAAAAATAATGCATCCAACTTTCTTTTTCTGTATAATCCATCACTTTATCTCTCACAAAACGAGTCATCAGTCACCATTTCGCACACATAAAATACAATAAATGCATTTTATTTCTACTTATCTCATCGTTTTTCTGTCAGCACAAGTTAAGTTACTCAATAAAGCCTTGTTGTTTTAGAGCCTTAAAGAAGTTGTCAGACATAAACTCATTATCACCCTTTTTATATCTTACATCAGTAAATACCTGAGCTAATGTTTCTTTATTATTTTCTGCAATAAATTGCTTATTTTCAGGCAATGATTCTTTATAAGCATATAGCTTATCAATCATCTCACTTGTATAATCGCAGTAGCGTTCTTCGTGTACAATTGCCTCTATAGGCAGGCGATCTGGTTGAGCAGGACACTCATCAGGATATCCAAGAGTTATTGTTGCAATCGGAAAAACCAAATTTGGCAAATGAAGAGTTTCAATAATTTGCTGAGGATTATAAATTACTGTTCCCAAATAACAGATGCCCAGTCCAGCTTCCTCTGCAAGTGTACAAAAGTTCTGTGTATAAAGTAATGCATCTGTTGCAGCATTCATAAAAGAAAGAAAGTTTGCATACCCAGGTTTAGCATTTCGCAATTCGCACCATTTAGTAAATCTATTAAAATCGGCACAAAAAGTTAGTACTACAGGTGCCCCTTTTACCATTGGCTGATTAAAATGAGCCGGAGCTAATTTTGCTTTCATTTCTGCATCGCGAGTAACAACAACGCTGTAAACCTGCATATTTCCAATAGTAGAAACACGTGAAGCTGTAGAAAGCAAATCATTTAACAAATTAGGATCAACATTTTGTTGTTTATACTTTCTTATTGATCTTCTGTTCTTTACTGACTCTATCATATCTTTTTTCTGCAAATATAATAAAAGAATCTATATTGTTATCCGTTTTTTAAAGGTTATATTATTACGCAATTCCCATTTTTGAAAAGTTACCATGCATATAAAAAGAATGAAAATATATTTTTTGGATAACTTTTTTCAAAAATAAAAAACATAAAAAACTATATATCAATGCATTAAACACATAAAACGGATAACTTTCTAAAATATACATATTAAATTTATATTTTATTTTGTATTTTACTTTGATATAACAAAAAACATTCATAGATTTGCATAACCAAAATCAATACTATTTATTTTATTAATAAGAAACCTCTACTAACTTTTTTATTAATAACAATATAATTCGAAAACATCGTGGAGAAGAACACTTATTCTTATGAAGAAGCTTTTGAATCATCTTTACAATACTTCAAAGGCGACGAGCTTGCTGCAAGGGTTTGGATTAACAAATATGCAGTAAAAGACTCTTTCGGAAATATTTATGAAAAGTCGCCAGACGATATGCATTGGCGTATCGCTAATGAGATTGCCAGAGTTGAAGCTAAGTATCCAAATGCACTTAGTTCGCAAGAGCTTTTCGACTTGTTAGATCATTTTAAATATATTGTTCCTCAAGGAAGTCCGATGACTGGTATTGGTAACAACTACCAGGTTGCTTCTTTATCCAATTGTTTTGTAATTGGAGTTGATGGAGCAGCCGACTCTTATGGCGCTATTATTAAGATTGACGAAGAGCAGGTTCAACTAATGAAAAGAAGGGGTGGCGTAGGTCACGATCTTTCACATATACGTCCAAAAGGATCGCCAGTTAAGAATTCTGCATTGACTTCAACCGGTATTGTTCCTTTTATGGAGCGTTATTCAAATTCAACTCGTGAAGTTGCTCAGGATGGCCGTCGTGGTGCATTGATGCTTAGCGTATCAATCAAACATCCGGATTCGGAAGCGTTTATAGATGCAAAGATGACTGAAGGAAAAGTTACTGGTGCAAACGTTTCGGTAAAACTGGATGATGACTTTATGAAGGCAGCCAGCGAAGGCGGTATTTACAAACAACAATATCCTATCGATTCAGAAAATCCTACTACTGTAAAAGAGATTGATGCATCTTCTCTTTGGAAGAAGATTGTGCACAATGCATGGAAATCTGCCGAACCGGGAGTTTTATTTTGGGATACTATTATCAAAGAATCTGTTCCTGATTGTTATGCAGACCTTGGATATAAGACCACATCTACAAACCCATGTGGAGAAATTCCATTGTGTCCTTACGACTCATGCCGTTTATTGGCTATCAATCTTTATTCTTATGTAGTTAATCCATTCACGAAGGATGCATATTTTGATTTCGACTTATTCAAAAAGCATGTAGCACTTGCTCAACGCATTATGGATGATATTATTGATCTTGAACTTGAAAAGATTGAACGTATCATGGATAAGATTGATTCCGATCCGGAATATGAAGAAGTGAAACATGCAGAAAAGCTATTATGGCAAAAAATCTATAAGAAGAGCGGACAAGGTAGACGTACCGGTGTAGGTATTACTGCCGAAGGAGATATGTTGGCTGCACTAGGTTTAAGATATGGAACAGAAGAAGCTACTACATTCTCTGAAGAAGTTCACAAAACTATTGCCATCAACGCTTACAGTTCTTCTGTTCAAATGGCTAAAGAACGTGGAGCATTTGAAATTTATGACTGGGAAAGAGAACAAAACAATCCGTTTATCAATCGATTGAAAGAGGCTGATCCTGCTCTTTACGAAGATATGAAGAAGTATGGACGTAGAAATATTGCCTGCTTAACTATTGCTCCTACCGGAACAACCAGTCTTATGACTCAGACAACTTCCGGTATTGAACCAGTATTCTTACCTGTATATAAGAGAAGAAGAAAAGTTAATCCGAACGATGCACAGTCGCATGTTGATTTTATTGACGAGACTGGCGATGCATTCGAAGAATATATTGTTTTCCACCACAAGTTTGTAGATTGGATGGAAGCTAATGGTTATAATGCTGCAAAGCGTTATTCTCAGGAAGAAATTGACGAGTTGGTTAAACAATCTCCTTATTACAAAGCTACGTCAAACGATGTAGACTGGCTGATGAAGGTTAAGATGCAGGGAAGAATCCAAAAATGGGTAGACCACTCAATAAGCGTTACCATCAACTTGCCAAATGACGTTGACGAGGACTTGGTTAACAGATTATATGTTGAAGCATGGAAATCGGGTTGTAAAGGCTGTACAGTATACCGTGACGGTTCACGTTCAGGAGTACTACTTTCTACCAAGTCTGATAAGAAAGATGAGCTTCCTCCATGTCAGCCACCTACAGTGGTTGAGGTTCGTCCTAAAGTGCTGGAAGCAGATGTTGTTAGATTCCAGAACAATAAAGAGAAATGGGTTGCTTTTGTAGGCTTACTCGAAGGAAGACCTTATGAAATCTTTACCGGTTTGCAAGATGATGAAGAAGGTATTCTTCTTCCTAAAACAGTTACTATGGGAAGAATCATCAAAACTGTAGACGAGAACGGAATAAAGAGATACGACTTCCAGTTCCAGAACAAACGTGGATACAAAACTACTATTGAAGGTTTGAATGAAAAATTCAATAAAGAGTACTGGAACTATGCAAAATTAATATCCGGAGTGCTTCGCTATAGAATGCCGATTGTACAGGTTATTAAACTTGTTGGTCAGTTACAGCTGGACAACGAAAGCATTAACACTTGGAAAAACGGTGTAGAACGTGCTCTTAAGAAATACATTCAGGACGGAACCGAAGCAAGAGGAAAAAAATGTCCAAATTGTGGAAACGAGACATTGATTTATCAGGAAGGATGCCTTATCTGTACATCTTGCGGAAGCTCTCGTTGCGGATAATGAATTAAAAGAATCTCTTTTTATGGGTTAATGCCATAAAAAAGTAACAAAACTGCTTAAAGAAAATTCTTCTTTCACAATAGATTGAAGAGTTATCTTTAGGCAGTTTTGTTGTTTAGGCAAAACATTATAGCATAATATCGAGTCTGATTAAAAGAGAATATAAATGAACCTTCATTCTTAAGAAAAAAGATGAATCCATGGCTTTGCAACATAATAATTCAAACGTTTGCATAAGATTTTGAGTTACAAACGGACATAAGCACATTTAGGATATTTAATAATTCATTAAAATTGCAACGCTTTGGAATAATAATAAATCTAATAGTATGATTTTATCTTTTCATATAGAATACCGAACAAACTGGGGTGAAGAAGTCAGGATACTGGGTTCTGTCCCGGAACTGGGAAGCTGGGAAGAAGAACAAGCTGTTTCTCTTCAAACAGTGGATGGAATTAGCTGGAGTCTATCTAAAGAAATTCAGCATCCGGCCAACGAGGTTGTTAAATACACATATTACATCTATAAAGACGGAAAGCCAGTTCGTAAAGAATGGGATTCTTTCCCTAGAAAAATCCATATTAATTCAAACGGGAATATTGTATTTCGCAGTTTGGATTCATGGAGAAACATACCGGAAAAACAAGCCTTTTACAGCTCAGCTTTTACGGAATGTCTGCTTACCAGGAAAAGAAACGAGGCTCCTAAGAAGAGTTTCCAGAAAGCTTTGGTTATAAAAGCTTTCGCTCCAAGAATAAGCAGCAACTTCGCATTAGCAATTTCGGGTAATCAACCAGTGCTGGGGAATTGGGATGCTAATAAAGTGTGCATAATGAATGATGCGGACTTTCCTGAGTGGCAAGTAACGATTGATGCCAGCCAAATTACTTTCCCGCTTGAATATAAGTTCGTTTTATATAATTTAAAAGAGAACAAGATAGAGTCCTGGGAAAATAATCCAAACCGATACCTGGCCGATCCTGTAATAAGAACTGGAGAAGTTCTTTTTGTGCCGGACAGATATGTCTATTTCGATTTACCGGCTTTTAAAAGTACCGGCGTAGCTATTCCGGTTTTCTCTTTGAAATCAAAGCATAGCTTCGGGGTTGGAGATTTCAGCGATCTGAAAATGATGATCGACTGGGCTGCCAGTACAAATCAGAGAGTTGTTCAGATTTTGCCTATCAATGATACTACAATGACGCATACCTGGACAGATTCTTATCCGTACAACAGTATCTCCATTTATGCTTTTCATCCAATGTATGTAGATTTGTTTAAGATGGGCAAGTTGAAAGATGCTGAAAAGATGGCATATTTCACTGAAAAGCAAAATAAGCTGAATGCAAAAACCACTATAGATTACGAAGCGGTTAATCAGGGAAAATGGGAATACTTCCGTTTGATATTTGCACAGGAAGGCAAAAAGATATTAAGATCGAAAGCTTTTAAACAATTCTTATCAGACAATCAGGAATGGTTGCAACCTTATGCCGTGTTCAGTTATCTGCGCGACCAGTATAAGACTCCGAACTTCCGCGAATGGCCTAGATGTTCAACCTTCAATCAGGAAGATATTGCTGCTATCTGCAAGCCCGATTCAGAAGAATACGAAGAGATTGCTATTTATTACTATATACAATACCATCTGCATCTGCAGTTATTGGAAGCTTCCACTTATGCACGAGAAAAGGGAGTGGTACTTAAAGGAGATATTCCTATCGGCATTAGCAGAAATAGCGTAGAAGCATGGAAGGATGCGCATTATTTCAATCTGAACGGTCAGGCTGGTGCTCCACCCGATGACTTTTCGGCCAATGGTCAGAACTGGGGATTCCCAACTTACGACTGGGAGGTTATGGAAGAAGACGGTTATAGCTGGTGGATGAAGAGATTCCAGAAAATGTCTGAATACTTCGATGCTTACCGCATTGACCATATTCTGGGATTCTTTCGCATTTGGGAAATTCCATTAGATGCCGTACATGGCTTATTGGGACAGTTTGTTCCTTCTCTGCCAATGTCTCGCGAAGAGATTGAAAGTTATGGCTTGTATTTTAACGAAGATTTGTTCCTGAAACCTTATATACACGAAGGTTTCCTTCAACAAGTATTCGGTCCACATACTGATTATGTAAAGGATACATTTATTCGTTCCACCAACCAGTGGGAAATCTACGAGATGCGTCCTGAATTCGATACACAAAAGAAAGTAGAAGCATTCTTCAAAGATAAAACAGATGCAGACAGTATCTGGATCCGCGATGGTTTATATGCTCTTATCAGTGATGTGCTCTTTATTCGCGACAGAAAGATAAAGAACATGTATCATCCACGCATTGGAGTACAGTTCGATTTTATCTATCAGACATTGAGTGAGCAGGATAAAGCCGCATTTAATAACCTGTACGATAATTACTATTATAAACGCCATAACCATTTCTGGCAGGAACAGGCAATGAAGAAGCTGCCTCAGCTTACACAAAGCACAAGGATGCTTGTATGCGGAGAAGATTTGGGTATGATACCCGATTGCGTGCCATGGGTAATGAACGAGCTGCAGATTCTAAGTCTGGAAATACAACGAATGCCTAAGAGCAGATCCTTGGAATTTGGACTGGTGGGTGAATATCCTTATCGTTCGGTTTGCACAATCTCTACTCACGATATGTCGACCCTGCGCGGTTGGTGGAAAGAAGATTTCCAGCAAACGCAACGGTATTACAACAATATACTGGGACATTATGGTGCTGCACCCGAAAAAGCATCGGGCAATATCTGTGAAGAGGTAATCAAACAGCATCTTTACTCCAACTCAATATTGTGCATCCTTTCTTTCCAGGATTGGTTGTCGATGAGTGAAGAGTGGAGAAACCCAAATATTGAAGCCGAACGCATCAATATTCCGGCAAACCCAAGACACTATTGGCGATACCGCATGCACATCACACTTGAGGATTTGATGCAGGCCGAAAGTATTAATACAAAGATTCGTGAATTGATAGTTCTGACAGGGAGAAATCCTAAAAAATAAAAGTTTTGAGAGTTAGTTAGATGCAGAGTGCCGTCCAGAACGCGGCACTCTTTTTTTATTTCAATTAAAACGATTGTCATGTTCACAGATTCTCTTACTTTTGTAATTGATGGATTATTAAGAAGATAAAAGGAGCTCTTTTTAAAGCATGGTTAATCATTCATCAACTAAAGGCGGGAGATTATTATTTCCTTGTACAGAAGAATTAATTCTTTTGTACAGAACATTACAATCTTTTGTACAAAAGAATGCATTGTTTTGTACAAGAATAGAATAACATCACGAAACAGAATAAAAAAATGAAATCGAATGATATGTATATCTTCCTCAGCAACGTAAAATTCTACGCCAGGCATGGAGTTGGTGCTCAGGAAACATTGGTTGGCAACACTTTTATTGTAGATCTGAGATTGAAGCTGGATTTCAGCAAGGCGGCGGAAACCGATGATCTGAACTATACAGTTAGCTATGCAGACGTATTCAAAGTTGTAAAGGCGGAAATGAAAACACCTTCTCTCCTATTGGAGCATGTCAGCCAAAGAATTATCTCGCATTTATTTCGTGAGTTTCCTACAGTGGAAGCCATTGATCTGAAACTATCCAAACAGAATCCTCCCATGGGAGCCGACATTGATTGTGCAGGTGTGGAAATGCATTGCGTAAGATAATTAAATTACCCGTACAAGATAAAAAGAAAAAGGCTGAGAACAATATCAAATTGTTTTCAGCCTTTCTTATTTTATCAGATAGATATTTCCTATTCTTCAGTATATCTAATAATAGTCTGGTCTCTGTCTGGACCTACAGATACAATCTTAATAGGCACTTCCAGTTGTTCTTCCAGGAATGATACATAAGCATTGAATTCTTCCGGGAATTCGTCTTCGCTCTGCATCTTGGTCATATCAACCTGCCATGCAGGAAGTTCAACATATACAGGTTCTACGTTCTCGTTAATATCGTATGGGAAGTAATCAATTTCCTCACCATTCACTTTATATGCCACACAAGCTTTGATTGTTTCAAATGTATCGAGTACATCGCTCTTCATCATAATAAGCTTAGTAACACCATTGATCATTACAGAATACTTTAAAGCAACCAGGTCAATCCATCCGCAACGGCGTTTACGACCAGTTACAGCACCATACTCATGACCAATCTGGCAAATAGTTTCGCCTGTTTCGTCAAACAATTCTGTTGGGAAAGGACCGCTACCTACACGTGTGCAGTATGCTTTGAAAATACCGAAAACCTCTCCTATTCTATTCGGCGCAACACCTAGTCCTGTGCAAGCTCCTGCACAAACTGTATTAGATGAAGTAACGAAAGGATAAGAACCAAAGTCAATATCAAGCATAGTTCCCTGTGCTCCCTCGCAAAGAACACTCTTTCCGTCGCGAAGCAAATTATTTATCTCGTGTTCGCTATCAACAAAATGGAATTGCTTCAGGTATTCAATACCTTCAAACCATTCTTTTTCAAGCTGAGTTAAATCATATTCAAAGTTAAGGCTCTTAAGAATCGCTTCGTGGCGAGCTTTAGCCTGAGAATAAATAGCATCAAAATTATGAAGTATATCACCTACGCGAACACCGTTACGACTAATTTTATCAGTATAAGTAGGGCCGATACCTTTACCGGTAGTTCCTACCTTAGCATCACCTTTTGCTGCTTCATAGGCTGCATCCAGAATACGGTGAGTAGGGAGAATAAGGTGTGCCTTTTTAGAAATGTGAAGTCTTTCTTTCAGGTTATGACCGGAAGCTTCCAAAGATTCAGCCTCAGCCTTAAACAAAGCTGGATCTAATACAACACCATTACCAATGATATTTACTTTATCTCCCTGAAAAATACCGGAAGGAATAGAACGAAGCACATATTTCTGTCCTTCGAATTCGAGTGTGTGACCAGCATTTGGTCCGCCCTGAAAACGAGCTACCACGTCATAGTTAGGTGTTAATACATCAACAACCTTACCTTTACCTTCATCACCCCACTGCAATCCTAATAAAACGTCTACTTTCATTTTATTTATTCTATAGTTTATTATTTATTTGCTTTTTTCTCTTCTTCGCCCAGGCACACCGACTGCAAATGCCATATATATATAAAGAATAATGTGACATTTGAAACTTGGTTAGCTTTGTATTTGCAATTGCATTCTTGAGCGTATCATTCTGAAACTCGGTCACCTTACCACACTCCGTACAGATAAGATGGTGATGCGTTTCAATATTAAATGATTTTTCGTACTGGGAAGAATTTCCAAATTGATGTTTAATAATCAGTTTCGCATCAATCAGAAGTATAATGGTATTATAAAGAGTGGCACGACTGACACGGAAGTTTTCCTGATTCATCATTTTGCTATACAGCATGTCGATACCAAAATGCCCCTCGATGGAATAGATTGTGTCGAGAATTGCATAACGTTCGGGAGTTTTCCGATGTTCGTTTGCATTAAGATATTCAGTGAATATCTGTTTTACTGTTTCTTTCACGTTTTGTTTATCCATGATGGGGCAATTTTTACCGCGAACAAAGTTAGCCTTTTTTGCGGAAAGAGAAAAGATTAAAGCAAATATTCTATCTCCAACTTTATATTTTCGAGAAGTAATTTCACATTTTCATCTTTCGGATTTTCTTCTTTAGCAAGTAGTTGCAAAACTCTTTCAGCATGTGCCTTACTTTGTTGGCCATACTTTGTCAATGCCAACGTTGCTGATTTTCTTGAAAAATAAGCCGAAGAGAATAAAGCAGCAAAAGCCTGATCGAAGAATTCCTCCTCTGCCCTTTCATTCATCTCACCGCCTTTACCAACTAAACGTGCCACAAGAAGAAAGCCGCACGCCTGCACATATTCCCTTTCATCGGCCATCCATTGGAAAGATTTAGCTGGAGCATAAGGCAAATACTGAAACAGGTTCATACAAGTCAGTTCGGCAATCTCGGAATTATGAATATCTTCTACCCAGATATCTGCAATTTCAGGGAAGAAAGTATCAATGGGCTGTAACATACCGGCAAGAATCTTCGATTCACGAACATTCTCTTTCCAGAGAGTCTGCGCCAAATCATGACTTTGATCATATTGCTTAGCTATTTCTTTCAGGCGAGGAAGTTCAACTCCGAAGTTGATTTTATAAGCAAGCCCTTTTTCACGCATACTTTGAGATGCAACTCCGTTCATTGATAAACGAAGCTGCGTCTTTATTTCTTTTATTATTTCTTTAGTATCCATCAATGATTATTCATTTCTATTTGGTAATGAAGAATATTCTCTTCCATAACGAAGCATTTGTTCTGCATAACCTTCATTATACGAAACCTTTACGTCGGTAATCTTACCATCTTTATCAGTAGTTACATCATAAACAGGATTCAAGAATCCTTTATAAGGAGCCAGATTCAACTTTTCGTAGCGTGATAAGATCTCTTTATGAAGCTCAGGATCAACTTTTACTGCATAAGCTTCTACCAAATTGCGGGCAGCGGCATAGTCACCTTCAGATTTTATTCTTTGGATCTCAGCCAATAGCTGGCCAAACAAGTTGCGAAGCTTCTGATAATCATTGATGCGAACAAAAGTCTCACCATCTTTCTTTACCAACTCAACCACTTTTTCCGGTGCACCTTTTTCCAATACCCAGCGAGCTATCAGCTGACGGTTACGCATATGAGCCTCTTCCACATTGTTTCCCGGTTGAATACGCACTAATTGTGTCATTAAACCATTCATCATAAATGAATAGTATTCTGCTTTGAAAGCATCTGCACTAGGAATAATACCCAAATCTACCAACTTCTGATCAGGCAAATAATACAAACCAAACAAATCGGCACGCGCCTCTTCTATTGTTGAATCATAAGCTTTCAATGCATTTGGATCGGTTCCCGGAAGCAACTTACCTGAACCATGGCCTAAACATTCGTGCAAATCAGTATGAAGATCGTTTGTAATATCAGCATACTTATCATTCATTTCAATTTCTGCTTTGCTATATGCAAATTCTTCGAAGAATCCATTTCCATGAGCAGCCTTATTATACGCATCAGTCAGGTTACCAATAGTCACCGACTTAGAACCGTGCTGAGTACGAATCCAGTTTGCATTAGGAAGATTTATTCCAATTGCTGTAGCCGGATATAAATCTCCCGCAAGTATTGCTGCTGTAATTACTTTAGCAGAAACACCTTTCACTTCTTCTTTCTTAAATTTCTTATCTACAGGAGAGTGATCTTCGAACCACTGCGCATTGGCACTGATTGTTTCTGTTCTCTTGGTAGCTTCCACATCCTTGAAATTAACAAGAGATTCCCAGCTAGCTTTCATTCCAAGCGGATCTCCATAATTTTCAGTGAAACCATTTACAAAGTCAACATGTGAATTCAAATCTTTCACCCATTGAATGCAATACTCATCAAATTTCTTCAGGTCACCAGTATTATAGTATTCTATAAGTTTAGATATCACAGCTTTTTGAGTATCATTTTCGGTCACACTCTCTGCCTTCTTCAGCCAATAAACAATCTTTTCCAATGCAGGTGAATACAATCCACCAACTTTCCACACTTTCTCAAAGACTTTCCCGTTTTCTTTTACCAAGCGACTGTTAAGTCCATAAGAAATAGGTGTAGTATCTTTCGGATCTTTCAATTTATTATAAAAATCTTCTGCCTCAGCTTGAGTTACTCCTTCATAATAGTTGCTGGCAGAAGTCAAGATCAAATCCTCTCCATCAGCCTGATTAACGCGCTTTGGCATCACTTTCGGATCAAAAATCACGGGGAATATTTCATCGCAAAGCTGAGCAACCGTTTGTCCTTTTTCTAAAGGTAATTTAGATGGATCTATTTTTTCGATAACCCCTTTAAAGAATTCGGGAGTAAAACCTGGAACAAACTTTTCATAACCATAATGATGATGAATACCATTAGAGAACCATACCCTTTTCAGATAAGTTTCCATATTTACATAATTGGTATCCTTTTTATCACCTGAATAATTTGTATATGCAGCTTCCAAAAGTCTTCTGATAATCACGTTGTATTTTCCATTCTGATCAAACAAGATATCACGTCCTTCAAGAGCAGCCTGAGAAAGATAATAGATTAACTCTTTCTGCTTTAAGGGAAGCTCATCAAAACCGTGAACTTTATATCTAAGAATCTGCAAATCAGCAAATTTCTCTACAGTATAATCAAATTTATCAGTCTCTGTGGCCTTCTTTAGATTTCCACAAGACGAAAGGAATGATACAATCATAGTTATCAATATTAGTTGTCTTTTCATATTATGTTGTTTCAATTAATGAATGTCTTAAAAACAAGAAAAGGGGAATACTCCAATAAAATTGGAGTAATCCCTTTTCTACAGAAAAACAATCAATTCTTAAAAGAATTATTTCTTTTCTGAATTTTTCTTACGGAATCCGTTTGGTGTTTCACCAACATTCTTATAGAAAGCGGCATAGAAAGATTGGCGGTTAGCGAAACCTACCATTGCACTAATCTCTTCTACATTCATGTCAGCATATCTCTTGTCTGTTAAGATATGCAAAGCATCTTTCACTCTGTACTCATTAAGTAAGCAAGAATAATTCATTCCGAAACGAGAGTTGACAACAGCTGAAAGATAACGAGTATTGGTTTTCAGTTCTTTTGCCAAATCTTTAGCAGAATAATCAGGGTCTCTGTACTTCTTCTGAACAACTACAATATTCAGAATCTTGTCGTACAATTCATCAGCAAGTTCAGGTCTGATTAAAGATCTGTAAGCTGCTTTCTTGTCCTTTTTCTCTCTAAGATTGTAAGGCTTCTTGCGAGGCGCATTTTCAGGAGCAGTAGCCTGGCTTCCGCTCTCTTGGTTTTTTAAATCACTCATTGAATTAACTGGTTAGGTTTTATTTATAAAAGAAATAATCTATATCCTTTACATTTCTGTTACAAATTTCAGACAAATATTTCATATACGCAACTAATTCGTATTTTTTTTTCATAAAACATTGTCCATTTATAGGTAATTTAATTAGCGCGTTTAAGTATTGAAGAACTTTTAACATAAAATACCTCTGTTTTTCATCGAGCAAAGAGGAAAATAATAAAAGAGCCAATATTGGAAAAATAACATTATTAATTAATCTTATTAATTCGGACTTAAAATATGGAACAGACACGACTTTAATGGCAAAAAACAGATAAAAACTTTTAAAAAAAGGATAATTAAAGTTTTCTGAGACGTCTTATATATAAACAGCTGTCTTTATTAGGATATTCGGGATATTTTAGAATAGATCTGATATTTCTATGTATATCTCAGTTCTATTCTTTTTTAATTAAAAAAAATAAGAGTTCATTCTGTGACAGAAAAATGAAACTTTAGTATAAGGACTACTATTATAAAAAACAAAGTCTGCTTAGTAATAAATTAAGAGCGAAAGCTTATATATATTCTTTTTAGCTTACCTTTGTCTCATGAATGAATTTAATAAGAGAACTAAATAACTATGCTTCATACACTTAAAACCTATTTTGGTTATGATTCTTTTCGTCCATTACAAGAAAATATTATAAATCATATACTTACCAAAAACGATTCTCTGGTTTTAATGCCTACAGGAGGAGGTAAATCTATCTGTTACCAACTTCCTGCATTATTAATGGAAGGAACTGCTATTGTTGTTTCTCCTTTAATATCATTAATGAAAGACCAGGTTGAAGCACTTCAGGCTAATGGAGTAACCGCGGGAGCTTTGAACAGCAATAACAGTGAATCGGAAAACGCAAATCTGCGCCGTGAGTGCCTGATGGGCAAAATTAAGTTATTATATGTTTCTCCTGAGAAATTATTATCGGAAGTAGATTATCTGCTCCGGGATATTAATATTTCTTTGTTTGCAATAGATGAAGCACATTGTATTTCTCAATGGGGACATGATTTCAGGCCAGAATATACTCAAATGGGTATTCTAAGAGAGAAGTTCCCTAAAATTCCTATCATTGCTCTTACTGCTACAGCAGATAAAATTACAAGAACAGATATTCTTCATCAGCTAAGGCTTAAGAATCCTAAAGTTTTCATATCTTCTTTTGATCGCCCAAATCTTAGTCTTACAGTGAAAAGGGGTTATCAGGAAAAAGAAAAGAACAAAACAATACTTGATTTCATTGATAAAAGGCCAAATCAATGTGGAATTGTTTATTGCCTGAGTAGAAATACGACTGAAAAAGTTGCCTTAAACTTACAGAAGAATGGCATTGAAACAGCAGTTTACCATGCTGGACTCCCTTCGGAAATCAGAGACAAAGCACAAAACGACTTTATAAACGACAGGGTACAGGTAGTATGTGCCACAATTGCTTTTGGGATGGGTATTGACAAATCGAATGTAAGATGGGTTATACATTATAATATGCCTAAAAGCATTGAGAATTACTACCAGGAAATTGGTCGTGCGGGAAGAGACGGTTTAGAAAGTGACACGATGCTTTTTTATTCTTTGAGTGATTTGATTTTACTGAGTAAGTTTGCCAATGACAGCAAACAACAAAGCATAAACCTTGAAAAACTGAACCGCATGCAGCAATACGCTGAAGCAAATATTTGCCGCCGCCGCATTTTGCTAAGCTACTTTGGCGAAACTACTGATAAAGATTGCGGCAACTGCGATGTGTGCAAGAATCCGCCCGAACGTTTTGACGGAACAATCATTGTTCAAAAAGCATTGAGTGCCATTGCCCGTACCAATGAACAGATAGGAACAACACTCCTGGTAGATATCTTAAAAGGATTCAACAATGCAGAGGTTATTGAAAAGGGATATGATAAATTAAAAACTTTTGGTGCAGGCAGAGATATTCCTCCAAGAGATTGGCATGACTACCTTTTACAAATGCTGCAACTTGGATATTTTGAAATTGCATACAACGAGAATAATCATCTCCGAATTACTGAATTAGGACGTAACATCCTTTTTGGAAAAGAAAAAGCAACCTTGGTTATCATTAAACGTGAAGAGTTTGTAGCCAAGAGTCGCAAAAAGAAAGTTATCAAAGAAATTAAGCCAGAGAAACCTGACTATAGCAACGAAGATGAATTTATATTTGAAGAGCTACGCGTGCTGAGAAAGAAACTGGCAGACGAACAGGCTATTCCAGCATATATTGTACTTTCGGATAAAGTGCTTCATTTATTAAGCAGTTCACGTCCAACTACAATAGAAGAGTTTGGTAATATCAGTGGAATCGGGGAATTTAAAAAAGAAAAATACGGGAAAGATTTTGTTGGTCTGATTAAGAAACTAACAAAAGAATCTAAATGAGCATAGGCTCATTTAGATTCTTTTAGTTGTTGCATCAGTTCTGAACGAGGAATTCCAAGATCGATTGCTTTTTCAAAGCTCGACCGTGCCATTTCCTTTTTCTTCTGTGCCAATAATATTTCGCCACGCAACATATATGCATTTGCCGATGTAGGAGACAGACTGATTGCCTTATCAAGATCAATCAGAGCAACATCCAACTGGAATATTTCTTTTTCCACACCTGCACGGATAACGTATAACTCTGCATCGTTTGGATATTCTACAATTAATTTATTCAGTAATTCAAGAGAATTCTTAAAATCTTGCTCCTGTTGATAAAGAATAGCCAGACCTAATCTTCCGGAAACGCTTTCCGGTTCAAGTTCCAGCAATCGTTTATAATCTTCTTTCGCTTCCTTATAATTATGTCTGCCTGCCTGCAGATAAGCACGGAGAAACAAAGCCTTCGCATTGTTTTTATTAACATCCAATATTGTGCAGCAATCTACATAAGCTCTGTCGGTAAGCCCCATTTCAAATAAAAGAGATGCCCTATCCATCAGAATAGGAACCGTAAGCGGAGCCATATTTAATGCAAAGTTATAAGATTCCAGAGCATCATCGATCTTATGCATTCTATATTGAAGCCGTCCGAGATTTGCAAAAATCATGCAGTTATGCGCATTGGTAGGCTCAAGTTTCAGTGCTTCCCGGTAATACTTTTCTGCCTGAACAAGACTATCCATTTTTTCACATTGGGTCGCCTTATCAAAAAGTTCTTTATAATTCTGCGCATGTATACCTGGGAATAATGAACACAATAACAGCAACAATACAATTTTCTTCATTAAATATATATCTATTAATTAATCCAGTGGATAAGTTTCGAAAGCAAACTCTTCTGTAGACAAGTAGCGTTCGCCAGTATCGGGCAATAAAGCAACAACCATTTTTCCAGCAAATTCTGGGCGTTGAGCAACCATTCTGGCAGCATAAGCGGCAGCTCCGGAAGATATTCCAACCAGCAATCCTTCTGTCTGGGCTAATTCACGACCTGTACGGATCGCTTCATTATCAGGAACCGAGAAGACCTCGTCAACATTTTCAGGATTATAAATCTTTGGAACAAAGTTTGCACCAATTCCCTGAATGCGATGAGGATTCCATTCTCCTTCTGTGAGCATAGGAGCTGATGCCGGCTGAACAGCTACGACATATACATCAGGATTATACTTCTTAAGCGTTTCGCCAACGCCGCACACCGTACCGCCTGTACCCACTCCGGCAACAAATACTGCCACCTGTCCATCGGTATCTCTCCAAATTTCTTCAGCAGTTGTACGTTTATGTATTTCTGTATTTGATGGATTTTCAAATTGTTGCGGAATAAAAGAACCCGGAATACTAGCTTTCAGTTCTTCAGCCTTACAGATAGCCCCTTTCATTCCTTCAATACCCGGTGTTAATTCTATTTTTGCACCGTAAGCCTTCAATAAGTTACGGCGTTCAATGCTCATTGTTTCGGGCATAGTAAGAATTAGTTTGTACTTCTTCACTGAAGCAACCATTGCAAGACCAACACCGGTGTTACCACTGGTTGGTTCAATAATTGTTGCACCCGGTTTAAGCACCCCACGCGCTTCTGCATCTTCAATCATTGAAAGAGCAGTACGATCTTTCACACTTCCCGCAGGATTAAAATACTCCAGTTTTCCAAGAACATTCGCTCTGGAATTGTATTTTTCCATATAAGCAGACAGTTTTAACAGGGGAGTATTGCCTATCAAGTCTGTGAGTTTGTTCGCTATCTTAGTCATATCCGTACCTATTTATGGGTATTTTCTGCAAATATACGTAAGAAAACTTATCACAAAGCATAGTTGTTACACAAATAATCCATATTTTTGAATTATTAAACCTGTATATAAAAGAATAATAAAATGGCTCATAATCACGAACATCAGCATAGCCATGCTATTGAATCTTTAAATAAAGCATTTATAATTGGCATAGTATTGAATCTCTCTTTTGTATTAATTGAATTTGGAGCCGGATTTTACTATGACTCATTAGGTTTGCTCTCTGATGCCGGTCATAATCTGGGCGATGTTGCCAGTTTATTTCTAGCCTTGCTTGCATTCCGTTTAGCCAGAGTAAAAGCAAGTCCCAAATATACTTATGGTTATAAGAAAAGTACTGTACTTGTTTCATTGCTGAATGCGGTTATTTTGCTCATTGCCGTTGGAGCTATCCTTATTGAAAGTCTTGAAAAGATTAAAAATCCTCGTCCGGTAGAAGGTAGTGCTATTGCCTGGGTTGCGGGGATCGGTGTGTTTATCAATGCGTTTACAGCTATGCTCTTTATGAAAAACAAAGAAAAAGATCTGAATGTAAGAGGAGCCTACCTGCACATGGCTGCCGATGCGTTGGTTTCTGTCGGGGTATTAGCATCGGGAATGATTATTTCCGGTACCGGATGGTACGTTATAGACCCTATTATTGGTATAACTGTGGCCATTGTAATACTAATTTCTACTTGGAACCTGCTCCACGAAAGTGTTCGTCTTTCATTGGATGGTGTTCCTGTTAATATCAGCAGCAATGATATAAAGGAACTAATTTCGGATATTGCTGAAGTTAAAAGCATCCATCATATGCACATATGGGCACTTAGCACTACAGAAAATGCTATGACTGCCCATATTGTTGTATCCAATCTTGATATGATGGAGGAATTAAAGCTGCAAATAAAAGAGAGACTCCACGAAGCGGGAATTTGCCACGTTACTTTGGAGTTTGAAACCGAACAAGTATCTTGTGAAAGCAATTATTGCATATAATTCTACCGAAGAGAAAAATGATAGACCATTGACAGACCGAATTCCCTTCCGGTAGTTTTTAGCTTCATATCATTTTCATTAATATCCTGTTGCTTTACTTCCTTATTTTTAGCTATAAAATTATTGGCAAAGATTGCCACTGTTAGTTTATCTTTCAAAAAATTCTTTGATGCCCGTACCCGGTAAAAGTAGTTATTATAACTATCAAGTGCTACAGACTTCCGTGGGGAATAATACCCTCCGTTTACATTCAGCAAATAACCATCAGGCAAGCTGAACCAGCTACTTGCCACCAGGCTACCATCAAAGCCCGTTTTTGTTAGATTCTTGTTAAAATCCATGTAACCCTCATCGGAATAACCACCAGTAGCAACCAGCTGAAGTTTCATTGCTTTTGAAAATTGACAAGAAGCCGTTGCCGATACTATTGTTTTTTGAAAGCATAACGGATCACACACAGCAACGCGAGTTTCAGTAGTATTTGTTGATGAAAGAATAATTTCTTTTATTTTCCCGGTTCTGTCCCCTCCATAAATGTAATTAGCATCCAGTAAGAAACTAAATTTTGAAGTTATTTTACTATAGCCTAAGTGGAAGAAGTGAGATCTGCCGTCATTATATGTAGAAACATTTGTTTGATCATACATAGGAGATATAAGACTTGAATTACTCATCCACAAAGAAGAAGCTAAGTGAGAATGATAATCGGCTCTTATAATAGAATTCTTATTAAAGGCATACGATAAATTCAAGGAAGGAAGGATATTTATGATATCATCATCATAGATTATCCATGATAAAGGCGGATCTTGTTCTGTGCTCACTGCCGCAGTAAGTTGAAAATTCTTACTATGAAACTGATACTGAAGGTAAGTATACCACCTTTTAATGTCTATTTTAGAGCCACTTTCACCATATGATTGTTTCTCTGAGTTACGCATTTCTAAATAGTTGTAAGAACCATTATCTTTCAGCCAGCTATACCTTCCTCCAATACTTATTTCATGATGTAGGGCAAAAGGCAAAACAAAATCTAGTATAGCATCCTGTCTTTTTTGATTATACTTTTCAATAGAATATGAAAAAAAGTTGGTTACCTGATCATTAATATTTATCACATTTTCACTAGTGTAATTATCTGTTATGGGCTGACTATTATAAGAATAAGTCAATGAAAGTTTTGTTCCATTCGGGGAAAATAAATGAGCATAGTATGCTGATATATTATAATAAGAAGGAGTAATATCATCAGCAGAACTAATCTTACTAGAATAATTATACAGAGAGCTCGACGTTACTGACCCACTGTGAAGCGTTGCCGGGTTACTAAACAAATTAAAAGCTACTCCCATACCATCATTTTTGGTTAGCTGATAAAAAGCATTCACATTTGCACGATGCAGCTTTTCTGGATGGATTTTTATTTCATTAGTTTGTAATCCATTAGATGTTACAGTGGATAATGCACTTTTGCTATAGTTATCAAAGCCATAAGAATATGTTCCGTTCAAGGTCAGCCCTTTATACTTCGTATTAAAGGAAGCATCGCCACCTAAAAGACCTAGGGTTGTAGCATTTAGACCTAAGGAAACATCTGTTCCGTTTGTTGTTTGCTTCTTTGTTACAATATTAATTACCCCTCCCGAACATTCCGCTATCAGAGCTGATGAAGGATTGGTTAATATCTCGACTTTATCTACCGTTTTGGCTGGAATGCTTTTAAGAATATCTGCAGTTAAAGATGATTGTATAGAGAAGAATTTACCATCAATGCTCAATCCAAAATCAGGTACCCCATTTAATGTCATTTGTCCTAAGCCATCTACAGCTATCATCGGGTATTTTTGAAGAATGTCCAGAAGATTGGTGGTTTGCGATTCGTTATCCGCACTTACATTATAAGATATCTTACAGTGAGACACCGCCATATTTGAAGATTCAGATTTCTCTTGAGCAGAAACATTAACCATGCATACAGCAAGGAAAAAAGATAAGAATTTAAATTTCATTTGTCGTTTGTTTTATTCACAGGGAAAATTCGCGACAAAAGTAGTGTAAAAATAAATCTCCCACAAGAATTTTACAGATTCTTTGTGGGAGATTATTAATTTCTACTCGAGATGTTTTTGCATCCTTGTACAAAAGAATGCATTCTTCTGTACAAAAGATTTAATTGTTCTGTACAAAAGATTTAATTGTTCTGTACAAAAGAAAACAATCTTTTGTACAAGGATTTATTATCTATTCAAGGAGTTTTATTAATTAGCCTTGATATAATTTACAATCCACTGTCCAACTTCAGAAGTTGATGACGGTTTTACACCTTCGCTAGCAATATCTTCAGTTACAACATTTGCATCCATTGAAGCTGCAACGGCTTTGGTGATTAATTCAGCTTCTTCTTTCAAACCAAATGCATATTCCAACATCATTGCTGCCGAAAGAATTGTAGCAAGCGGATTAGCAATATTCTTACCTGCTGCCTGTGGATAAGAACCGTGAATAGGCTCGAACACAGAAGTGTGAGCGCCAATTGAAGCAGAAGGAAGTAATCCCATTGAACCTGTAATTACAGAACCTTCGTCGGTAAGGATATCTCCAAACATATTCTCGGTTACCATTACGTCGAAGCTCTTTGGCCACTGAATCATACGCATTGCTGCATTGTCTACAAACAAGTATTCTGTCTCTACTTCAGGGAAATCTTTAGAGATTTCACGGGCAACTTCGCGCCACAAACGAGAAGTTGCTAGAATATTAGCTTTGTCAACAACAGTAAGTTTCTTACGGCGTTGCATTGCATATTCAAAAGCCAGACGAACAATACGTTCTATTTCGTAACGACTGTAAACACATGTATCATAAGCAGTGTTACCATCTTCGCTTCTTCCCTGAGGACGACCGAAATAAAGTCCACCAGTTAATTCGCGGATGCACATAAAATCGGCACCTTCAATAAGGTCTGCACGAAGTGGTGACTTATGAACAAGTGAAGGGAAAGTAGTTACCGGACGAATATTGGCAAACAATCCCAATTTTTTACGCATAGCAAGCAAACCTTGTTCAGGACGTACGGTTGCGCTTGGATCATTATCGTATTTGGGTGCGCCAATAGCTCCGAACAATACAGCATCGCTCTGCATACAAAGCTCATGAGTAGCATCAGGATAAGGATTACCTGTTTCATCAATGGCACATGCTCCTACCAAAGCATGTTTGTAATTTAATTCGTGATTAAACTTTTCGCAAACGGCAATTGTTGCGTTCAACGCTTGTTCTACAACCTCGGGACCAATTCCGTCTCCGGGAAGGACTGCAATATTTAATTTCATTTTTTTATATGGTTTATTATTAATATTCTTCTTCTATAATATTCAGCATTTTCACTGTGGCTTTAATAGCAGCCTCAGTCTGGTCGGCATCCAGTCCTTTTGTACGGAACACCCGATCGTTATTTTTCCAGGTAATTATGGTTTGCACAAACGCATCTGTACGTCCACCCGGAGGAATACTCACGGCATAGTTTATCAACATTGGGAATTTTCTGCCCAACGTATTTTTATAAACTTTACGCAAAGCCCTCATAAATGCATCATACTGACCATCGCCCGATGATGTTTCCTCATATTCCTTTCCATTTACGGATATTTTCAAGGTTGCTACCGGTTTAAGCCCGCTGGTCAGAGTAAGGAAATAGTCGAGCAACTTCACTTTGCTGTTTGCCGAGCTGTGTTTCAATACATCAGAAATAATGTAAGGTAAATCTTCCTGCGTAACCAATTCCTTTCGGTCTCCCAGTTCAATAATCCGTTCCATTACTTTCTTCATGGATTCTTCATCGAGTTCCAATCCCAACGATTCCAGATTCTTACGAATATTAGCCTTTCCTGAAGTTTTTCCCAAAGCATATTCACGAACACGTCCAAAACGTTCGGGCAAAAGATCATTATAATAGAGATTACTCTTTGAATCGCCATCCGCATGTACGCCGGCCACCTGAGTAAATACGTTCTCACCAATGATCGGTTTATTAGCTGGAATGGCAATGCCAGAGTAAGATTCAACTATCCTGCTTATATCATTCAACCGATCTTCCACAATGGAAGTTTCGGCATTGAAGTGATCCTTCAAGATTGCCTGTACACTAGAGAGTGGAGCATTACCAGCTCTTTCTCCCAATCCATTTATCGTGGTATGAAGTCCCTTTGCTCCTGAAATAACCGCAGCCAATACATTGGCAACAGCAAGGTCATAATCATTATGCGCATGAAAATCAAAATGCACATTAGGATAACGTTTTACCATTTTGCGCATATATTCCAATGTCTGCAAAGGATTGAGAATACCCAGGGTATCTGGTAACATGAAGCGTTTGATAGGTAATTTGATCAATGCATTCATTAACTGAATTACATAATCGGGAGAATGTTGCATACCATTGCTCCAGTCTTCCAGATAAACATTCACATCAAAACCCATCTTCTGAGCATTGTTTACCACAGTTGTGATATCGGCTATATGCTCTTCGGGAGATTTTCGGAGTTGTAGTTCGCAATGCTTCAGTGAACCTTTACAAAGAAGATTGATTACCCGGCATCCGGCTTCGCGTATCCAGTTCAAAGAATCCGTTCCATCTACAAATCCCAGCACTTCCACTCGATCGAGAAGTCCTCGGCGGGCAGCCCAGGCAGAAATCATCTTCACCGATTCGAGTTCTCCTTCCGAGACTCGTGCAGAAGCAACCTCGATACGATCCACTTTCAGCTCTTCAAGCAACAAACGAGCTATCATGAGTTTCTCTTGCGATACAAAAGAAACTCCACTCGTTTGCTCGCCATCACGAAGCGTTGTGTCTAATATCTCTATTCTCATTTGCTTTCCCAGGCTTCTATTTTATCTTTATTGCTTAGCAGGTAATCAATATCATCCAAGCCGTTCATCAAACAATGTTTTTTGTATGCATTGATCTGGAATTGTTCGCTTTTACCTGTTGCTTTATTTGTTATTGTTTGGTTTGGCAGATCAACTTCAACTTCTGTTTTTGCATCTTCCTCGATAGAAGCAAATAGTTCTGCCAAAAATTCATCAGAAACAACAACCGGAAGAACAAAGTTGTTCAGTGCATTATTCTTAAAGATATCTGCAAAGAAACTGCTGACAACAATACGGAAACCATATCCTGCAATAGCCCATGCAGCATGTTCGCGACTTGAACCCGAACCAAAGTTCTTTCCGGCAACCAATATCTTTCCTGAATAAGTTGGGTTGTTAAGAACAAATGTATCTATCGGATTTCCTTGCTTATCATATCTCCAGTCGCGGAAAAGATTATCTCCGAAACCTTCTTTGGTTGTAGCTTTTAAGAAACGTGCAGGAATAATTTGGTCAGTGTCCACATTTTCAAGAGGAAGTGGAACACAAGTGCTGGTAGTTATATTAAATTTTTCTTTCATTGTTATTCTACTATTAAGCCATTAATACTCGTGGATCAGTTATTTCTCCTGTAATTGCTGCAGCTGCCGCAACAAGCGGACTAGCCAAAAGGGTACGGGCACCTGGTCCCTGACGTCCTTCAAAATTACGGTTTGATGTAGATACTGAATATTTACCTGCAGGAACTTTATCTTCGTTCATTGCCAAACAAGCAGAACAGCCTGGTTGACGAAGTTCGAAACCTGCTTCGTTTAAAATTTTATCAAGACCTTCTTCACGAATCTGCTGATCTACTGCCCATGAACCCGGAACCAACCAAGCTACCACGTTTGCAGCTTTCTTCTTGCCTTTAACGAAAGAGGCAAATTCACGAAAATCTTCAATACGTCCGTTGGTACAGCTACCAAGGAATACATAATCAATCTTCTTGCCAAGCATTGAATCACCGGCTTTGAAACCCATATATTCTAAAGATTTAGCATAAGAAATTCTTCCGGCTTCGGGAACACTTTCAATAGTTGGAATATTTGAAGTAATGCCCAATCCCATACCAGGATTTGTTCCGTAAGTAATCATTGGTTCAATATCTTCAGCTTTGAAAGTTATTTCCTTATCGAATACTGCATCCGAGTCACTCTTCAATGTTTTCCAGTATTCAACAGCTTTATCCCAAGCTTCACCTTTAGGAGCATATTCTCTACCTTTAATATATTCAATTGTTTTTTCATCTGGAGCAATCATTCCACCACGAGCACCCATTTCAATAGAAAGATTGCAAAGTGTAAGACGTCCTTCCATTGTTAGATCTTTCACTGCTTCTCCGGCATATTCCACAAAATATCCGGTAGCTCCACCAGTTGTCATCTTTGCAATGATATAAAGAGCAATATCCTTAGCTGTTACTCCTTTGTTTAATTTACCATCTACAGTAATACGCATTGTTTTCGGACGAGACTGAAGAACACATTGTGATGCCATTACCATTTCAACTTCCGATGTACCGATTCCGAATGCAATAGCACCCATGGCTCCGTGAGTTGAGGTGTGAGAATCACCACAAACAATAGTCATACCTGGAAGAGTCAAACCATTTTCCGGACCTACCACATGGATAATACCATTTTTCTTGTGTCCCATTCCAAAATAGTTCAGGCCAAAATCTTTTGCGTTCTTATCTAACGCAGCAACCTGATTGCGTGAAATAGGATCAACAATTTCTTTATCCTGATTTAATGTAGGAATGTTATGATCGGGCATGCAAAAAATCTTTTCCGGGCGGAAACATTTTAACCCACGATCTCTCATTCCCGAGAAAGCCTGCGGACTTGTAACCTCATGACAGTAAAGTCTGTCAATATATAATTGAGTAGGACCATCTTCTACCGTACTTACAACGTGCGCGTCCCAAATCTTGTCGAATAATGTTTTCATATTCTCTATCGTCTAATTATTATATATATTACCTATTGAAACAAAATCTTATTTTATAAACTTATTAATACAGTCAATATAAGCTTCTACAGATGCTGCAACAATATCTGTATTGGCACCAAAACCGTAATAAACGTGTTTGTTATATTCAACCTGCATGTGTACTTTACCAACATCATCACTACCTTTACTGATAGCCTGAATTGTAAATTCTTTCAATGTCATATTACGGTGAATTATATTCTTCAAAGCTTTAATTGCAGCATCAACCGGTCCGTTACCACTTGCAGCAGCTTCAAATTTCTCACCAGCAATATCCAAGCCTAAACTTGCCACAGAACGAACACCAACACCACTTGTAACCTGAAGGTAATCAACCTTGATACGTTTGTTGGTACTTCTTTCTGCTCCAGCAAGCATAAGAACATCATCATCATTAATATCTTTTTTGCGATCGGCCAGCTTAAGGAATTCATCGTAAACTTTATCAAGCTTTTCTTTTTCCAAATCTATACCAAGAGAAGATAAACGATGCTTCAATGCAGCTCTTCCACTACGAGCAGTCAATACAATTGAACTATCATCAATACCAACATCGTGCGGATTAATAATTTCATAAGTCTGAAGGTTCTTCAATACACCATCCTGATGAATTCCAGATGAATGAGCAAAAGCATTCCGGCCAACAATCGCCTTATTCGGTTGAATTGGCATATTCATCAAACTTGAAACCATACGTGATGTAGGATATATCTTTTGAGTATTAATATTAGTCTGAATATTAAACTCATGATGACTTTTCAAAATCATAGCCACTTCTTCCAAAGCAGTATTACCGGCACGTTCGCCAATTCCATTCATGGTAACCTCTACCTGACGAGCTCCACCAATGATACCTGCAATAGTGTTTGCAGTAGCCATACCAAGGTCGTTGTGGCAGTGTGTAGAAATTATTGCATTATCTATGCCGTTTACATTTTCTTTCAAGAATCTGATTTTAGCTTCATATTCAGAAGGCAAACAATAACCTGTTGTATCAGGTATATTCACCACAGTGGCACCAGCTTTTACAACAGCTTCAATTACTCTTGCAAGATATTCATTATCTGTTCTTCCGGCATCTTCTGCATAGAATTCTACATCTTCTACATACTTCTTAGCATATTTAACAGCAGCAACAGCTCGCTCAATAATTTCTTCACGAGTTGAGTTAAACTTATATTTAATATGAGAGTCAGATGTTCCTATACCTGTATGTATACGTTTATGTTTTGCATATTTCAGAGCTTCAACTGCTACATCAATATCTCTCTCAACTGCACGGGTCAATGCACAAATTGTTGGCCATGTAACAGCCTTTGATATTTCAATCACTGAATTAAAATCACCAGGACTCGAAACTGGGAAACCAGCCTCAATTATATCTACACCAAGAGCTTCCAATGCTTTCGCAACCTGGATTTTCTCTACTGTATTTAATTGGCAGCCGGGAACTTGTTCACCATCTCGAAGAGTAGTATCAAAAATAAATAATCTGTCACTCATCTTTTAACCTCTTTATTTAATTTATAATAATATCATAAAAAAAAGCCTTTCACACTAGGAAGTGAGAAAGGCTTTATATATTTTAATACATATCTATGCACAACGCTCACTTCCATCTAGCTTACCAGAAGAATAATAATAATGCACAGGAGAATATGTATAAATGTCTGTTTCATAAAATTGTCTTTGTTTTGACGCTGCAAAGGTAGGCAATATTTCTTATTAACCAAACGATATGAAACTTTTTTATTGCAAATTATATCATTCTATAATAATTAAAGCTTTTTTTTCACTAATATATTATCGTTTAATCTAAAAAGAATGAGATATTGAAATAAAAAAGAGAATTTCAAATTTTACTTTAAAACTCTCTTAATATTATTACTGCAAAACAAGAACTTAGTATTCCTATTTTTTATTTGCAGGTTTAGCAGCTTTTTCTACACTTGCAGCTTTTACAGTATCAGCTTTAACAGACTTAGCTGTATCAGCAACTGCTTTAGTTGAGTCAGTCAAAGCAGTTTCAGGAGCTGGAGCTGTTTCTGTTTTTTTATTTCCACAAGAAGTAATAGTACAAGTAAATGCAAGAGCAAAAGCTGCAATAAATAATTTTGTTTTCATAATAAATTCGCTTTAAGTATTAATAATTTCATAAAATTAACTACTTCGCAAATATAATCAAATATATGTAAAAATCAAATTTAGTTTCCAAAATTACAAAAAAAGAGATAAATTACTCAAGATGAGTATAGTACATATGAGGATTGCTAAAAATGTTCGATAGATAACAAATAAGTTGTATAAAGAGAAGCCAAGTTAAATCGGAACAAATGAAACTTAGGATAGAGAATATATTTATAAGTCGACTCAAAGTTATTCCTTCTTAAATTAAGAAGCTAAGTTATCATAGGAAGTGAAATATATGCACATAAAAACAGCAGTTACAGCATTCTGCATAATCACAAAAGTTCACGTTATTCGGGAAGAGGTAGCATATTTATAAGGAGACGCATATATACAAAAAAAGAGTCCCATTCATTCTTCATGAACAGGACTCTTAGATAAAACGGCAGCTACCTACTCTCCCACTGTTACGCAGTACCATCGGCGTGATCAGGCTTAACTTCTCTGTTCGGAATGGGAAGAGGTGGAACCCTGATGCTATAGCTACCTTAATATTTTTAATTTCTTTTTTACTGATTTTATTCTGTTTCTTTTTGTTTCCTTATTTCAGCATATTAAGATAAACACAATGTAAAAGCAATAAAACAAGCTCTTTTAATTTGATTTATAAGAGCCAAACTATCTAGCCAACCATATATGGAAAGAAGAAAGTGTACGGGCAATTAGTACTGCTCGGCTTTGACATTACTGTCTTTACACCTGCAGCCTATCAACGTTGTCGTCTTCAACGACCCTAAGAAATCTAATCTTGTGGCTGGCTTCGTACTTAGATGCTTTCAGCACTTATCCAATCCCGACTTAGATACCCGGCAATGCACCTGGCGGCACAACCGGTAAACCAGCGGTCAGTCCAACACGGTCCTCTCGTACTAGTGTCAGAGCCACGCAAATTTCATACGCCCACGATAGATAGAGACCGAACTGTCTCACGACGTTCTGAACCCAGCTCGCGTGCCACTTTAATGGGCGAACAGCCCAACCCTTGGGACCTTCTCCAGCCCCAGGATGTGACGAGCCGACATCGAGGTGCCAAACCGCTCCGTCGATATGAGCTCTTGGGAGCGATCAGCCTGTTATCCCCGGAGTACCTTTTATCCTTTGAGCGATGTCCCTTCCATACGGAAACACCGGATCACTATGCTCTAGTTTCCTACCTGATCGACTTGTCGGTCTCCCAGTCAAGCACCCTTATGCCATTACACTCTGCGGACGGTTACCAATCGTCCTGAGGGTACCTTTAGAAGCCTCCGTTACACTTTTGGAGGCGACCACCCCAGTCAAACTACCCACCAAACAGTGTCCTCACATACGCGAGTTAGAACTCAAATAATCAAAGGGCCGTATTTCAACAGCGGCTCCACAAATACTGGCGTACCTGCTTCAAAGCCTCCGGCCTATCCTACACATCAATTACCCAAATTCAATGTTAAGCTATAGTAAAGGTTCACGGGGTCTTTTCGTCCCATCGCGGGTAATCGGCATCTTCACCGATACTACAATTTCACTGAGCTCACGGTTGAGACAGTGTCCAGATCATTACACCATTCGTGCAGGTCGGAACTTACCCGACAAGGAATTTCGCTACCTTAGGACCGTTATAGTTACGGCCGCCGTTTACTGGGGCTTCAATTCAATGCTTCTCTTGCGATGACATCTCCTCTTAACCTTCCAGCACCGGGCAGGTGTCAGGCTATATACTTGATCTTTCAATTTTGCATAGCCCTGTGTTTTTGTTAAACAGTTGCCTGGACCTATTCTCTGCGCCCCCATCACTGAGGGACCCTTTATTCCGAAGTTACAGGGTCAATTTGCCTAGTTCCTTAACCGTGATTCACTCAAGCGCCTTAGTATATTCAACCCGACTACGTGTGTCCGTTTACGGTACGGGTACCTTAAAGATTAAGTTTAGCGGATTTTCTTGGGAGTATGCTTACATACACTATCCAATCACCACAAGGGCTCTCGGTACTATCAGGTTCGACTAGTCTTCCGGATTTGCCTGGAAAACTAATATCTACACCCTTCAACCGGCTATTCCGTCAGCCGGCGGTATTGTCACTGCTCCGTCTCCACATCACTCTTTAAGGTAGTAAGGGAATATTAACCCTTTCTGCCATCGGCCTCGCCGTTCGGCTGAGCCTTAGGACCCGACTAACCCTGATCCGATTAGCGTTGATCAGGAAACCTTAGTCTTTCGGCGAGGGGGTTTCTCACCCCCTTTATCGTTACTTATACCTACATTTGCTTTTCCACACGCTCCAGCAGAGCTCACGCTCCACATTCAACGCTGAGTGGAATGCTCCCCTACCAACCATTACTGGTTCCATAGCTTCGGTAAATTGCTTATGCCCGATTATTATCCACGCCAAACTCCTCGACTAGTGAGCTGTTACGCACTCTTTAAATGAATGGCTGCTTCCAAGCCAACATCCTAGCTGTCTTAGCAATCTGACTTCGTTAGTTCAACTTAGCAATTATTTCGGGACCTTAGCTGATGGTCTGGATTCTTCTCCTCTCGGGCACGGACCTTAGCACCCATGCCCTCACTCCTGATATCAAACTAATGCGCATTCGGAGTTTATCAAGACTTGATAGGCGGTGAAGCCCTCGCATCTTATCAGTCGCTCTACCTCACATTAGTAATTATCAAGGCTGCACCTAAATGCATTTCGGGGAGTACGAGCTATCTCCAAGTTTGATTAGCCTTTCACCCCCACCCACAGTTCATCCGGAAGCTTTTCAACGCTTATCGGTTCGGTCCTCCAGTTAGTGTTACCTAACCTTCAACCTGACCATGGGTAGATCACTTGGTTTCGCGTCTACTACCACTGACTAAATCGCCCTGTTCAGACTCGCTTTCGCTTCGGCTGCAAAACTTAATTTCTTAACCTTGCCAGTGACAGTAACTCGTAGGTTCATTATGCAAAAGGCACGCCGTCACAGCACGAAGCTGCTCCGACCGCTTGTAAGCGCATGGTTTCAGGGACTATTTCACTCTTCTATTCGAAGTTCTTTTCACCTTTCCTTCACAGTACTGGTTCACTATCGGTCTCTCGGGAGTATTTAGCCTTACCGGATGGTCCCGGCAGATTCATGCAGAATTCCTCGTGCTCCGCACTACTCAGGATACCAAGAAGGTATATACTGGATTCATGTACGCAACTATCATGCTCTATGGTGACACTTTCCAGAGTCTTCCATTCTCCAATATAAGTCCTATGTTATGGTCCTACAACCCCAGTCATGCCGTAACATGAATGGTTTGGGCTAATCCGCGTTCGCTCGCCACTACTTACGGAATCATTCAATTATTTTCTTCTCCTACAGGTACTAAGATGTTTCAGTTCCCTGCGTTCGCCTCCATCGAAGATGGATAATATCCCTTCAGGATATTGGGTTGTCCCATTCGGAAATCTTCGGATCAATGGTCATTTGCACCTACCCGAAGCTTATCGCAGCTTATCACGTCCTTCATCGCCTCCGAGAGCCAAGGCATCCGCCATGCGCCCTTGCTTACTTTCTTCAAACACTGTAAACTATGCGTAAAAATACGTTTTTGTTTACCATATGGTTCGATATATACTTTAGCTCTTTTTATCTCTAAAAATTACTTACTTTATTGCTTTTGTACATCATGTCAAAGATCGTTTCAAGCGTTAGCCTGATAGTGGAGAATAACGGATTCGAACCGTTGACCCCCTGCGTGCAAGGCAGGTGCTCTAGCCAGCTGAGCTAATCCCCCGAAATTATAAGAAGCGATTGTTATGGATGGTTAATCCGTTTTGCTCCTCTTTTTCGCGTAGTCCCAGGCAGAGTTGAACTGCCGACCTCTACATTATCAGTGTAGCGCTCTAACCAACTGAGCTATAGGACTGTCGTTCAAAACCTCTTACCTTTCGGCTCGGCTTCTTTCTAATCTCTTATTTCATATATAGAATAAACAAAAACCAGTAGTACAATAAAAAGCGAACCAGATAAATGGAATCACTCCAGAAAGGAGGTGTTCCAGCCGCACCTTCCGGTACGGCTACCTTGTTACGACTTAGCCCCAGTCACCAGTTTTACCCTAGGACGCTCCTTGCGGTTACGTACTTCAGGTACCCCCGGCTCCCATGGCTTGACGGGCGGTGTGTACAAGGCCCGGGAACGTATTCACCGCGCCGTGGCTGATGCGCGATTACTAGCGAATCCAGCTTCATGGAGTCGGGTTGCAGACTCCAATCCGAACTGAGAGAGGCTTTTGGGATTAGCATCCTGTTGCCAGGTAGCGACCTTCTGTACCCCCCATTGTAACACGTGTGTAGCCCCAGACGTAAGGGCCGTGCTGATTTGACGTCATCCCCACCTTCCTCGCATCTTACGACGGCAGTCTCGATAGAGTCCTCAGCTTAACCTGTTAGTAACTATCAATAAGGGTTGCGCTCGTTATGGCACTTAAGCCGACACCTCACGGCACGAGCTGACGACAACCATGCAGCACCTTCACAGATGCCCGAAGGCTATAATGTTTCCACTATATTCATCTGCAATTTAAGCCTGGGTAAGGTTCCTCGCGTATCATCGAATTAAACCACATGTTCCTCCGCTTGTGCGGGCCCCCGTCAATTCCTTTGAGTTTCACCGTTGCCGGCGTACTCCCCAGGTGGAATACTTAATGCTTTCGCTTGGCCGCTTGCGGTATATCGCAAACAGCGAGTATTCATCGTTTACTGTGTGGACTACCAGGGTATCTAATCCTGTTTGATACCCACACTTTCGTGCCTCAGCGTCAGTTGTACCCCGGTAAGCTGCCTTCGCAATTGGAGTTCTTCGTGATATCTAAGCATTTCACCGCTACACCACGAATTCCGCCTACCTTATGTACACTCAAGAATAACAGTATCAACTGCAATTTTACGGTTGAGCCGCAAACTTTCACAACTGACTTATTATTCCGCCTACGCACCCTTTAAACCCAATAAATCCGGATAACGCTCGGATCCTCCGTATTACCGCGGCTGCTGGCACGGAGTTAGCCGATCCTTATTCATAGTATACATACAAAAACCCACACGTGGGTCACTTTATTCTACTATAAAAGAAGTTTACAATCCATAGGACCTTCATCCTTCACGCTACTTGGCTGGTTCAGGCTCTCGCCCATTGACCAATATTCCTCACTGCTGCCTCCCGTAGGAGTTTGGTCCGTGTCTCAGTACCAATGTGGGGGACCTTCCTCTCAGAACCCCTATCCATCGAAGACTTGGTGAGCCGTTACCTCACCAACTATCTAATGGAACGCATCCCCATCCATAACCAATAAATCTTTAACTTATTTAAGATGCCTTATATAAGTACCATCGGGTATTAATCTTTCTTTCGAAAGGCTATCCCCGAGTTATGGGAAGGTTGGATACGTGTTACTCACCCGTGCGCCGGTCGTCAGCGGTATTGCTACCCTGCTACCCCTCGACTTGCATGTGTTAAGCCTGTAGCTAGCGTTCATCCTGAGCCAGGATCAAACTCTTCATTGTAAAAGTTTCATTTAAATTCTGATCAGGATTCCGTTTATCTTAATTGACGGTTCGCATTTTTTATTTACCAAGTACATGTAACAATACACGCACTTAATGCTCTTGTACTACTTGTTTCGTTTATTTATAATCTATTCAAAGAACGATTTCTTTTTGTTACGCTATTTTCGTAAGCGGATGCAAAGGTAGAACTTTTAATTTTAACCTCCAAATGTTTTCGAGAATATTTTTTAAATTCTTTTTCTCTAAAACCTCGATGTATGCACCGGTTATCTTACATTATGTCAACTGCGTAAGCTCTGTCTCTCTTACAAAGCGGGTGCAAAAGTAGAACTTTAATACTACCAATCCAAATATATCTAACTCTTTTTTCTTATTTTTTTTGCAATTAATAGATAACTCACTGAATTACAAACGTGTTACAGAACATATTTTTTCTTCTTTGCAAGAAGCTTTAAGAAAAGGTACTTCTGTATATACATTATTAATTTACGTGCGCGCGTAAGGAGGTGCCGAAAAGCTTTAAGATTCACTTTACGTTGGAAAAGCTTTAAAGTTACTTTTCGTAAGTTTCTCACGAAAAAAAATAAAAAGTACGGTTCTATCTCCCCTATCTGCCACTAAACAGGCATTAGTTATTGTATATCAGCTATTTAGATTAGTGGAAGATAAAAACTCAATACAAATCATCTCCCACTAGATGATTTTATCTCTCACTAAATCAACCACACTACTTATTTATAAAAGCAGGCCGGACATTTTTAATGATCCCTCGGGAGATTTTATTTCTCACGAAGAGTATTTATTAATTCTTGTACAAAACATTGTTTTCTTCTGTACAAAAGAATGCATTTTTCTGTACAAAAGATTGCATTCTTTTGTACAAGAATACATAAAGATGTATAGGAGGATTTTAAAAAGATGGCGAGTGTTTGCTAAAAAGCCGGAGAGAATTGGAAGAAATTAAACCGGAGGTGATCTTTCATGGAATTGACTTGCTGATTTTACCGTTATTAATAAGATTGGATTATTATATTATTGTTATTCTGAAACAGGCATTACTGAAAATGGAAGATAATACAATGAAATAAAGTTTGGCCATTGCAACGATATAAAAGTGAATAGATTAAAAAAAATGAGGAGGATGTCTCTAAAACCAATTATATACATCTAAATGAGAGTAAAAACCCCCAAATATAAAGGGTTGTATTTTTAATGACTCACTATTGTATCCAAATAAAAGTGTTTAAAACCTGGATAGAACACAAAGAATACATTATAGTAAGCACCTGGACGATAAGTGCTTACTAGATTAAACTCAGGATACAACACGAAAGTATTCCGTGAGGTTAGTTTTTACGTACGCATACCCTATAATTAGAACACGAACAAGATCTATTCAGGAATTCTATCGCAACGATTATTGAAGAAATTAAAACCGGCAGTGGCAGATAAATGCATTTAGTGGGAGATGAAATGTATTACTTTTTCATCTCCAACCAAAGTAAATATCTATAAATCAGCTCTATAAACTCTATTTTGTAGCAGGTAGCAGATGATGATGAAGTTTTTTATTATTTTTCGGTAGAAAAGTAATCTTTTCCAGTATAGGAGGTTCTTTATCAATCTAGATAAAATAAATTCCATGATATAGAATTCTTTTAATGTTGTTTTGAAAGATAGTTTTCGTAATTTTGCAGAGATTCGAAAGAAAATAAAATGATTGATCAAGCTACTGTAGATAGAATTATTGATGCGGCACAAATTGTAGATGTAGTATCTGAATTTGTAACCTTACGCAAAAGAGGTGTGAATTATGTCGGGCTCTGTCCTTTTCATAATGAAAAAACGCCATCTTTCAGTGTATCTCCATCTAAAGGATTATGCAAATGTTTCAGTTGCGGAAAAGGTGGAAACGCTGTTCATTTTATCATGGAGCATGAACAATTATCTTATTATGAAGCTCTGAAATTTCTGGCAAAAAAATACAACATTGAGATAAAGGAGAGAGAGCTAAGCAACAAAGAGAAGCAAGCTCAGAATGCCAGAGAAAGTATGTTTATTGTAAATGGCTTTGCCAGAGATTATTTTCAAGATATTCTTGTGAATCATATAGATGGAAAAGCTATTGGTATGGCCTATTTCAGACAGAGAGGGTTTCGCGACGATATTATAAAAAAATTCCAACTTGGGTTTAGTATAGATGTACGTGATGCCTTGGTACAGGAGGCACAAAGAAAAGGATATCAAAAAGAATTTCTACTAAAAACCGGACTATGCTATGAACGCGATGACCATTCCTTAAGTGACCGTTTCAGAGGAAGAGTTATTTTTCCGGTTCATACTTTATCCGGAAAAGTTGTAGCCTTCGGAGGTCGAATTCTTACTACAGACAAAAAAGTTGCCAAATACGTTAATTCGCCTGAATCTGAAATATATCACAAAAGTAGCGAGCTATACGGTATATATTTCGCCAAGCAAGCAATCGTTAAACAAGACAGATGCTTTCTTGTAGAAGGTTATACTGACGTTATCTCCATGCATCAGTCCGGTATTGAAAACGTAGTAGCATCGTCCGGTACATCCCTAACATCAGGGCAAATCAGATTAATTCATCGTTTTACAAATAATATCACCGTGCTTTACGACGGAGATATGGCCGGAATTAAAGCCTCAATAAGAGGTATTGACATGCTTCTGGAAGAAGGAATGAACATTAAGGTAGTATTGTTACCAGACGGAGATGACCCGGATTCTTTCGCCAGAAAGCATAACGCAACAGATTTCCAGGCATATATCAATGAGCATGAAGTAGATTTTATCAGATTTAAAGCTAATCTGTTAATTGATGAAGCCGGAAAAGATCCAATGAAGCGCGCAGAGCTTATTTCGGATGTTGTAAGAAGTATATCTGTAATACCGGAGGCGATAGTAAGATCAGTATACATCAGAGAGTGCAGTCAATTGCTAAGAGTTGAGGAGAAACTGCTCCAGATTGAGATGGGGAAATTAATTGAGAAGCAACAGGAAAAGAATAACAAACCTGTATACAACGAAGCTCAGTTCCCTCCTCCTGTAGAAGAAATAATTCCTGAAGAGATTTATCAGTCATTTATTCCGGCTGAAGGAAAAGAAGGAAGCGAATTTTATCAGTACGAACGTCTTATCATGAGTGCACTTGTAAGATATGGCGAGAAAGTAATGTGCAATATGGCAACTGAAGAGGGAGAAGAAACTCCGACCACAGTTATTGAATATATTACCAATGACTTAAAACAGGACGATTTAAAATTCCACAATCCAATTCATCGAAAGATTCTATCTGAAGCAGGGGCACATTTAAAAGATAATAATTTTATCTGTGCAAGGTATTTTATTGCACATCCAGATCCGTTAATCAGTAAACTGGCAGCAGAACTTTCGAGTGACCGCGATCAACTAAGTAAATATCACACCAAAGGGCAGCATATAGTAACTGATGATGAACGATTACACGAATTAGTGCCTTCTCTTATGACTAGTTTTAAGAATGCCATTGTAGAGGAGGAACTAAAGCACATTATGTATGCACTTCAGGATCCTGAGAATAGCAAATCTGAAGAAAAATATACGGCCATAATGAAGCGCTATAAAGATGTTCAGAACATACGCGACATGATGGCCAAAAGACTTGGTGACAGAGTTATTTTAAGAAAATAAAGCTTTATTTATGGGCAATAAGGTCCATAAATTCACTACGAGTTGTAGCATTCTTAAAAGCCCCGGAGAAATCAGAAGTAGTAGTAATTGCATTTTGCTTTTCAACCCCTCTCATCTGCATGCACATATGCTTTGCTTCAACAACCACCATTACGCCTAACGGGTTAAGAGTTTGCTGAATGCATTCCTTAATCTGCAAAGTCATTCTTTCCTGAACCTGTAAACGATGGGAGAAAATATCAACTACACGGGCAATCTTACTTAGACCGGTAATATAGCCATTAGGAATATAAGCTACATGAACTTTTCCATAAAAAGGAATAATGTGATGTTCACAAAGAGAAAAGAAATCGATGTCTTTAACTATCACCATTTGGTTGTAGTCCTCTTTAAACTTAGCAGAACGAAGCACTTCGTGAGGATCTTCTCCATATCCCCTGGTTAAAGTAATCATAGCCTTGGCTACTCGTTCGGGAGTTTTCAACAAGCCTTCTCTGTTTACGTCCTCACCTAATATTTCTAATATATTATGATAGTTTTTCTTTAATTCTTCAATTTGGAAATTCAAAGCTTCTTCCTTAGTCATCATCTATAGTGGTATAATAATTTGCGTTCTTACAATAGAAGCTTCGCTAAAAGCTCCTGTTTGCTTCATTTTTTTCATCATTGCATACGCTTCTTCTATTGTTTTATAATCACCAGCCTGACACAACCATCTTGGCGAAATAAAAATAGTATAAACCGGTAATTGCGGAAAATAGCTTTTCACCTTTCCCTCTATTTCGTATGCAGCATTCCTTGCTTCTCTTGAATCACCGCCAGAAAAAACAAGAATTCTATATCCTGATTCTTTCAGAACTTTTGTTTCTTTGGTATGTTGCGATCCAATCAAAGATTCCAAACGTTGATCCTGGTGAATTGTTACAGTTCCACAACCAGGTTCCTGACGTTCCAGACTCTTAATTATATTATTTTGTCCTTTAACGCCTGTTACAAGACAAAACAAAAACAACAGTAAAACAGGATAAAGTTTCATGGCTAAAAATAAAAAAAGCAAAAGGAGGAGAGTTCCTCCTTCTGCTTATAACTTTTTATGCATTAAAAGCATCAATAATACCTTTGAAGTCATCAGCTTTCAAAGAAGCACCACCGATAAGACCACCATCAACATCAGGATTAGCAAACAATTCTTTTGCATTAGAAGCTTTACAGCTACCACCATACAAAATAGAAGTGTTGTCTGCTACTTCTTTTCCGTATTTTTCAACAATTGTAGAACGGATGTATGCATGGATTTCCTGAGCTTGTTCTGCAGTAGCAGTTTTACCTGTACCAATAGCCCAAACTGGTTCGTAAGCTAAAACGATTTTAGAGAAATCTTCAGCAGAAAGATCAAATAAAGAACCTGCCAACTGAGAGTATACAACTTCATTTTGTTTTCCAGCTTCACGCTCTTCCAAAACTTCACCAATACAGAAAATTGGAGTCAAGCCATTAGCTAAAGCCAAAACAACTTTATCTTTAAGAATTTCTGCAGTTTCGTGATAGTAAGCACGACGTTCTGAGTGGCCAAGGATTACATATTTTGCTCCTGTTGATGCAACCATAGCAGCAGAAACTTCACCTGTATAAGCACCTGATTCTTTATCTGCGCAGTTCTGAGCAGCAACACCAATCTTATTTGTATCGATAGCAGCAGCTACAGATGCAAGATGAATGAAAGGAGTACCGATAACTACATCACAATTTGGCTTTTCGTTAGCCAATACTTCATTTAACTCTTTTGCCAATGCTAAACCTTCAGCAAGGGTCTTGTTCATTTTCCAGTTTCCTGCAACAATGTTTTTTCTCATTTTTCTATTTTTTAAAGGGTTAATTAAATTCCTTTGTCGTTTTTTATCCAGACGTTTAATCACCAACAAGTCTAATCCCAATACAAATAACAGAGGGATTATAAACCATAATATAACCAAGATTATTGTATGTTTATCATCAACCAATTTCTGATGACCAATTTCAAGCTTATCTAGTTTTCCGGAAAGAGCATATTCATCCGGCAAATTTGAATGATGCCATTTATTTAGAATAACCCCATTCTTAATCAAGACTAATCCCGGATTAGAACGAATTATTGTTTTTAAAGTAACATCATCACTAAAACAGAAAGGATATTCTGCACCAGTTTTACCTTTCCACTGTTCTATTTGAGCATCTAGAGAAGAGGTAAGACAATAGAAAGAATAGCCATTCTCAACACAATAATCATAAATTTCATTGATTAAATCAATATCATTATCATCAGCTTCTTCAATTCGATGTGCTATCAACAAGAAGGTATATCCTTTATCTGTTAGTATCTTATTTGTTATATCCTCCCCTGTTTCCATCTCAGTAATAGAGAAATCGTGAATTGGAGGTTCGTAGCCTTTTTCTTTTAAAACAGTTCTTGAATCAACAAATTTCCAGGTACTATCAGGATAATTTTCCAATGTAAATTCCTTCTTTACACCATTTTTTTCAAGGGTGAAGAAATTCTCATAAACACTTTTCTTCGCTCCTTCAGGTATCGACATACTCTGAAGTATATTAGTCCCAATTCTATAAGGGCGAAAATCTAAGATTGGCAGATTCCGATAACAGTAAATAGATAGAACTAAACCAAAAAATATAATATATAAAGCAATCAGCCACTGCGTTTTTTCGCTAACAAGTCTTACAATCCGAGGTTTCCAGATAAAGCAGGAAATTGCAGCTATAAGCAATATTATGTTTTTATAAAAAGTTTGCCAGTTAGTTAACACTAAGGCATCACCAAAACAGCCACAATCAGAAACTGGATTTTTAAGAGCTAAATAAAATGTGAGAGGAGTCATAAAGATTAGCATCAACAGAGCCAATGCAGTACTTGTATTTTTCCGAATCCCAAAAAGAAGATATCCTCCCACTGATAATTCAAAAACAGCAAGAAAAATAGCGAGAAAAAGAGGAAGAAAACCTGGTATGAGTGAAGTTAATCCAAAGGCCTCTGCATAATCCTGGATCTTATAGGTAGAACCAAGCGGATCTATAGCTTTCACGAAACCCGAGAAAACAAATACAATGCCAAGGAGAAATCTACAAAGATTCACCCATACATCCAAAATTCTATTTTGCTGATTCTTTGTCTCCAAATTCAATTTTTATCAAACCAAATACTGAATAATTAATCATATCCATATAGTTGGCATCTATTCCTTCCGAAACTAAAGTCTGTCCGGACAAGCTTTCTATTTGTTTAGTCCTGTAAATCTTCATTAGAATAAGATCTGTATACGAGGTTACTCTCATAGACCTCCAAGCCTCATCATAATCATGATTTTTAGCCAGCATCAATTCTAAAGCAGAATTAGCATATTTATCATACAAAACCATCGCTTCATCAACAGTGATATCTGCAGATTCTGCATATCCTAATTCAAGCTGAATTAATCCTACTATTCCATAATTTACAATAGCTATAAATTCAGACCGAACTCCTTCATCTACCAATGAAACTCCTTTAGTCTCGATTGAGCGTATACGATTTGCTTTTATAAAAATCTGATCTGTTACAGAAGCCGGACGTAAAATGCGCCATGCTGGTCCATAATCATGAAGCTTCTTAGAAAACAAATCACGACAGAGAGCTATAACATGTTCAAATTGTTGCTTAGTATCTTTCATTTCATTATAAATAAAGTGCAAAGTTAAGAAATTATTAAGAAAAAATAAGAAGAGGATGCTCTAAATTACATTAAAGCATCCTCTTCTTTTAAATATCATTGAAAAATCTATGAACAACGTATAATCTGACCTGGTTTTAGTCTAGATTTCTTTGTAAGTCCATTCATTTTGCGTAGCTCAGCAATAGTAACTCCTCTTTCTTTTGCAATTTTAGCAAGTGTATCACCTCTGTGGACCTTGTGATACTTAATAACATTATCATCAGCGGCATTAGAAGCTGCAACTGCAGTGGCTCCCTTACGTTCAAATCTACCATTTCTGTTAAATGTATATGTATCAGCTACAACATCCTGATTTGGAAAATCGAACATTAATGCCGGATTTATAGCAATACCCAAGAAGCGAGTTTCAAAATGGAGGTGAGAACCTGTTGAATGTCCTGTATTACCTCCTAAACCGATAACTTCTCCTGCTTTAACTATTTGATCCGGATCTACTAATTGTTTAGACAAGTGGCCATAAATTGTTTCAAGTCCGTTTGCATGACGTATCACAATATATTTTCCATACCCACGAGCTTCATATTTTACAATACGTACTTTTCCGTCAAATGCAGCGCGAATTGTATCACCAATTTCAACTTTCAAATCGAGTCCATTATGCATTCTTCTCCAACGAGGACCGAATGGAGATGTGATTGTTCTACTTGGAGTAGGCATGTAGAAACCTCTTAGATCAATTGTGAACGATTCGGGTACAACAGTTTCAGAATTTCTCCCATAAGCATGCACATACTCGTTATTCCAGCTTGGGTACAAGCTGTAAGCAGGATAAGCAGCCTGTTCAGCTCTTATCTGTTTTTGTAAAGCTAAGGAATCAACACTCTTTAATTTTCTGTCAATAGGAGCCTGACGCGCAATAAGATCCTGAGAAAAAGAACTCAGACTTACCATTGCCGCGGCAGCTACTAACATTGTTTTAACGCAAATAAAATTCATTCGTACTATTTTTCGATTAAAACTCATCGTTAGCATACAAATAATCAAATGTAGCTACATTATACTCGAAGAGTTCATCGGGTTTAAAAAATCTGTTTAACTCTGCTTTCGCAGTTTCGGGTGAATCGGAAGCATGAATAATGTTTTCTTGGAAACTCATACTAAAATCACCTCTAATTGTTCCGGGAGCAGCCAAACGTCCATTTGTTGGTCCAGCCAACGTACGAACAACTTGAATAGCATCCACACCTTCATAGCAACATACAATAACAGGAGCAGTCATCATTGAATCTTTCACGCGTTGAAAGAATGATTTTGTGCTAAGATGTGAATAATGCTCACTTAGAATATCATCTGTTAATTGAATCATTTTCATACCTGCAAGTCTCAAACCTTTCCGTTCAAAACGTTTGGTTATCTCACCAACTAGTCCTCTTTGAAGAGTACAAGGTTTTAGTATGACCAACGTTTGTTCCATGCAGAATAATGATTTTTTATCAGTTTTACGCCCTGTTTTATTTTTAATATTCTCAAAGATAGCATTTTTCCGAGAAAAGTCAAAACCCAATTAACTATTTTTTAGAATTAAAATGTTCATTTTTTTAAAAACGAATCCCGCAAAGCCCCGCCTATAAGTCGTATCAATAGCATACATGTTATACAACATACACTTAAATAATATTCTGCATTTTAACTGTATATTAAAAACATTTTCAACTTATAGACGCCCAATTTACGTTAGTTTTACGTAAAGATTTGAGTTGTTTCCACAGTAATTCATTATCTAGACTAACGCCTAGAGGGTCATTATCCACAATTTCCTGTGCTATATTGCGAACATATTGAAGAAGTTGTCCATCTCGGGCAAGATCGGCAATTTTCAGATCAAAAGCTATTCCGCTCTGTTGAGTACCTTCTAAATCGCCAGGGCCACGCAATTTTAAATCGGCCTCTGCTATTTCGAAACCATCATTTGTACGAACCATAATTTCAAGTCGTTTGCGGGTATCTTCGGATAGCTTGTAATTAGTAACCAAAATACAATAAGACTGATCGGCACCACGCCCTACTCTTCCTCGTAACTGGTGTAATTGAGAAAGTCCAAACCTCTCAGCATTTTCTATCACCATCACTGAAGCATTAGGCACATTTACTCCCACTTCAATAACTGTAGTAGCTACCATAATTTGTGTTTCGCCACTGACAAACCTTTGCATCTCGGCATCTTTCTCTACAGCTTTCATTTTGCCGTGCAATTTGCTAACCTTATACTGAGGAAAGGCTTCACAAATATGGAGAAAACCTTCTTCCAGGTTCTTTAGATCTATTTTCTCACTTTCTTTTATTAAAGGATAAACTATATAAACCTGACGTCCTTCTGCAATTTGCTTACCAATTGAAAGATATAAGCTTTCCCTTCTGTTGTCGAACTGATGCATTGTTGCAATTGGTTTTCTTCCTGGAGGAAGTTCGTCAATAACAGAAACATCTAAGTCGCCATAAAGAGTCATAGCAAGCGTACGAGGTATTGGGGTTGCAGTCATAACCAGCACATGAGGAGGATAGATGCTTTTTTGCCATAATTTAGCACGTTGGGCTACTCCAAAACGGTGTTGTTCGTCAATCACCACCAATCCTAATTTTGAAAAAGCAACATTATCTTCTATAACTGCATGTGTACCTATCAGAATATTAATATTTCCCGTAATAAGATCGGATAACAATTTCTCTCGCTTCTTACCTTTAACAGAACCTGTTAATAACTCCACATGGATATTTAATCCAAAAAGCAGTTCCTTTATAGTTTCAGTATGCTGGTTTGCAAGAATTTCAGTCGGTGCCATCAGGCATGCCTGATATCCATTATCAATAGCAATAAGCATGCTCATTAATGCAACCAGCGTTTTACCACTTCCAACATCTCCTTGCAAAAGTCGGTTCATTTGCTTGCCACACCCAACATCATTACGTATCTCCTTAACAACACGTTTTTGAGCTCCGGTTAATTCAAAAGGAAGGTTTTTGGTATAAAATTCATTGAAGGCCTTTCCTATATGCTCGAATATGTACCCACGATATTTTTGTTGCCGATCCTTACTGTATCGAAGAATATTTAATTGTATATAAAAGAGTTCCTCAAATTTCAAGCGCATTTGTGCTTTACGCAACAAATCCGGATTTTTAGGGAAATGAATATTCTTCAGGGCATCAGTAAGAGACATCAAATGATGCTTAGAAATAATAGCAGTAGTAAGAGTCTCTGGCAATGGCGACTGAAGTTGCAGGAATGCAGCTTCAACAAGCTTTTGCATGGCAGTAGAGTTGAGAAAGCTACGCTTCATCTTCTCTGTTGTATTATAATACGGCTGCAAACCCATTGAAGAAAGTGTAAGCTCCGAAGCATTATCTATATCTGGATGCGCAATATTAATTCGTCCCCCATAAACAGTAGGTTTACCAAAAACTATATATTCTTCATGAGCTTTATATTTGCCTGCAATGTATTTAATCCCCTGAAACCACACTAAATCAACAACTCCCGTACCATCCGAGAAGTGTGCAACTAATCGTCTTTGCCTTCCCTCACCAAAAGTCTCAAAACTAAGTATTTGCCCTTTAAGCTGAATGTAAGGCATATTGCCATCTATCTCGTGCACATAGTACACTCTGCTTCTATCCACATATTTATATGGAAAATAATAAAGCAGATCATGCAAAGAATATATCTCAAGTTCTTTATTAAGGATTGCCGCTTTTTGAGGTCCTACTCCGGGCAAGTATTTTATATCTCGTGTAGTTATATCAAACATTCACTAATGCTTTAGCAATAATCATATCAAAAGGGGTAGTAATCTTTATATTCTCTCTGTTACCTTCTACAAGTGCAACTTTTACTCCCATTGCTTCCACCACAGAGGCATCATCAGTAAATAAAGGAGTAAATTCTTGTCCATAGGCCATTTTTAATAATGATGTAGTAAACACTTGCGGAGTTTGTACAAGCTTATAGTTATTGCGGTCTACAGTTTCACTCTGCCCATCGTTTATCTTTCGTATAGTTTCTACCACATCAATTACAGGTATAGCAGCGATATTAATGTTAGCAGCATCAAAACAACGAGCTATGACTTCTTGAGAAACAAACGGGCGAACTCCATCGTGCACTCCGATTAATCCATCATCATCAGCCAAAGCTAATCCATTTTTCACGGAATGAAAACGAGTTTCACCTCCATCTGCTAATAAATAAGGAATTCTAAATTGATATTCTGTGCATAAATCATTCCAGTAAGGCTGTTGTTCCTTAGGCAAAACAAGAATAATTTTCATTTCCGGATCAAAACGATGAAAAGTTTCAATAGTCAACATTAACACAGGTTTGCCATTGACTGGAAGAAATTGTTTTGGAATTTCTCCTCCCATACGCAAGCCTTTTCCGCCTGCTACTATAATTAATTGCTTTTTCATCATTATCCTTTGCTGTAAACGTTCCTACAAATATAATATCTTTGCTTTTAAATCTAAAAGATTAAATCTAAAAAAGAGCAATTATCACATTTAGCAAGCCTTAATAACTATTTTGATTAAATTCCTTCACCAATAAATAAAATCTATTCATCAATGGCTTAAATTTATTGGCCAATGAATTTAAAAGAAAGGTGAATCATTTCTACTAGTTAGATTATATTATTAAAGAGCGTAACTAAGCCTCTCTTTTAACGTGAAAGAAAAAGCATCTACTATTTCCCAAGGCTTCTCAACAAAAGTTTCGAAGAAAAATGGGAGATGGTAGACGCTTATATTTTTATTTGGGGTAGAAACTTATTAGTTTCTGACAAGCATTCCTTTTGCTATTTCGTTTGCTTTTTCTTTTCCTAAGAAATAATCAACGATTTCTAAAGCGAAAGCAGGAGCTGCAGCAGGACCTTCGGCTGTTATAAATAATCCATCTCTGACAACGGCTTTATCGCGGGTTAAAATTGCACCTTCAAGAAACTTTTCAAATCCCGGATAGCAAGTTGCATGCTTTCCTTTGAGCAGACCTAAATTTCCATAAACCAGCGGAGCTGCACAAATAGCAGCCAATGGCTTGTTTGCCTTTGCAAAACTTAGAATCAATTCACGTAACCCCTTATGAGCATCAAGTCCGGACGCTCCAGGCATTCCACCCGGAAGAACCAACATTGCAGCATCTGTAAAACTAGCTTTTTCAAAAACCAGGTCAGCTACAACTGATATTCCGTGTGCACCTGCAACGATATTGTTACCGGCAACCGAGACAGTCTTTGCACTTATTCCTGCACGACGTAAAATATCAACCACAGAGAGGGCTTCGATCTCTTCAAAACCTTCGGCTAAAAAGATATAAACTGTTCCCATAGTACAAATTATTTAAGTTTGAAATAATAAGTAATTGTTCCTGTTTGATTATTTAATCCACTTACAGAGTTAAAATGAGCTTTCTTGGCCGCCTCCTCAGCTGCTTTTCTAAGTGCCTGATTAGTGGTATTAGTCATCTTATTAATGCTCGTTCTAATTACCTGACCAGCAGGATTTACAACAATAGTAACTACAACTTTGCCTTCTTCTCTTACATTATAGCTAGGACGAGGCAAACCTCCAGAACCTAAAGAACGTCCATCTAAATCAAAAGATCCGTTCCCAGAGCCATTCCCTGTACCGTATCCAGTTCCCGACCCTGTTCCACGGCCCGTTTCAGAGTTTCCTCTGGAACCATCACCCAAGCCTGTGCCAGTTGTACCAGCACCTACACCACCTAAGGACTTTGCTCTTCCAAATGCACTCGAGGCTAGTTTATTAGCTGCAGCAGCCGAAGCTTTTTCTGCTTTTTCATTTTCATCTTCAGCCGGTAAGTGTTGCACAATCTTTATCAGATCAGACTTTACAGCATTATTTACTTTCGTAGAATTACCAACAGGAATAGCTTCTCCTTTAATAACAGGAGCAGCTCCCGGTTTTTCCTTTGAAACAATGCGCTGTTTAGGTTCACCTCCACCTTTTCTGGCAGCCTCACCATATTTTGGTTTAGGTTTTTCAACCGGCATTGGCTCTTCCAACACAGAAATAGCTGAAACCTCTACTAATTTTTCTTCTTCTTTTGGAGTGGTAACTTCACTAATCTTAAGCAAACTAAATCCAATCAAGACAACAACAAGAATAATAAAGAATGAGCGATTGTGCCTTGTAGGGGAATCAAGTCGCATTCTATAGGCTCCATATTCCTTATTTTTTCCTTGGAATATCAAGTCACACCATTCTTGTGATGTTAAATTATCCTTTGCCATTATTACTTCTTTTTAGCACGCTTTCAAAAGATAAAGCGTCATTATCACATTATCGCAAACAATTTTTATATTCATGAATTGCTTTTTCAAGTCCCATATAAAGAGCATCGCTTATAAGTGCATGCCCTATTGACACTTCATCAATCCATGGAATATTTTTATAAAGGTAGTTCAGATTAACTAAACTAAGATCATGACCGGCATTTAATCCTAATCCTAAACGGCGAGCAGTTTTTGCAGCTTCAACAAAAGGAGCAATTGCAGCCTCCGGATCTTTGGGATAAAGCGTTGCATAAGGTTCTGTGTACAATTCAACTCTGTCGGCACCAGCCTTAGCTGCATACTCCACCATTTCAACATCAGCAGCAACAAATACAGACGTACGTATTCCGGCACGAGTAAATCTGTCGAGAACTTCAGTCAGAAAAGCAAGATTGTTTTTAGTGTCCCATCCGGAATTTGAAGTTATCTGCGAAGGGTCGTCAGGTACCAAAGTTACCTGATTAGGTTTTACCTGCAATACTAATTCTATAAATTCAGGAGAAGGATAACCTTCAATATTGAATTCTGTTTTCAACAACGGACGTATCTCATACACATCAGAACGACGAATATGTCTTTCATCAGGACGAGGATGGACAGTAATGCCTTCTGCACCAAACATTTCACAGTCTAACGCTACTTTAGTTACATTGGGAGTATTTCCTCCTCTTGCATTACGAAGTGTTGCCACTTTGTTGATATTTACACTCAATTTAGTCATAACTATTTTTATATTGTTAGGAATCCGCTTGTTTTTTCAAGAAATAAGAAAAAATTAGCAACTAATATTGCCATAATACAAAAAAGATTCCCCAAATTTGCATATAACGTATCGACTGCAAAAGTAACAGTATTTACCGAATACTAAATATTTTGTATCGAAAAGATTCATAAAAGCAATCACTTAAAATAAAAATAAGATGAAATTCGCGATTTTCGGGAACTGTTTTCAAGCAAAAAAATCACTACATGCGGAGAACTTATTTGCAATTCTAAAGCAACATGGTGCTGAAATTTACGTAGATTGGGAATTTTATGAATTCCTAACTAAAGATCTTAATTTCACTCCAAAGGTTAGTGGACTTATTGGTGATAATGATTTTGAAGCTGATATGGTAATCAGTATCGGAGGCGATGGAACATTCCTTAAGGCTGCAAGCCGAGTGGGTAGAAAAAACATTCCCATATTAGGAATAAATACCGGAAGATTAGGTTTCCTTGCTGATGTTTCACCCGAAGAAATAAACGATACTTTTAATGAGATACACAATGGGCAATTCAAGGTGGAAGAACGTAGTATTTTAGAATTAAAAAGTGACCTGGAAGAACTTGAAGGTTATCCTTTCGCTTTGAATGAGATTGCAATTCTTAAGAGAGACAGTTCATCTATGATTTCTATCCATACAACTATCAATGGAGCATATCTTACTACTTATCAAGCCGATGGTTTGGTTATCTCTACTCCTACCGGATCAACAGCTTATTCACTAAGCATTGGTGGACCAATAATAGTGCCTCATTCTAACACCATTGCAATAGCTCCTGTTGCACCGCATAGCTTAAATGTTCGTCCTATAGTAATTCGCGATGATTGGGAAATAACTCTCGATGTTGAAAGCCGCAGTCATAATTTTCTTATAGCAATTGACGGACGAAGCGAATCATGTAGTGAAGGAAGTCGTCTTACTATTCGAAAAGCTGATTACAACATTAGGGTCGTAAAACGATATAACCATATATTTTTCGACACATTACGTACCAAAATGATGTGGGGCATTGATAACCGTTCAAAATAGCACTTTACAATAAACAAAAGAAGGCATCCTTTAGGGACGCCTTCTTCCATTATTATAGGAAAGCAATATTAGATTGCGTTCATTTCTGCTAACACGTCGTTTGTTTTACGAACTGCAGCTGCGCTCTTTTCGAAAAGTTCTTTTTCTTCTGCATTCAATTCAATTTCAACAATCTTTTCAACACCGTTACGGCCGATGATTGCAGGAACACCAATACAGATATCAGATTGACCATATTCACCTTCCAAAGCGACACATGAAGGAATCATCTTCTTTTGGTTCTTGATAATAGATTCAACTACATAAGCTCCAGCAGCACCTGGTGCATACCAAGCAGAAGTTCCAAGAAGACCTGTCAAAGTAGCTCCACCTACCATTGTAGATTTAACAACTTCATCAATTTGTTCTTTGCTTAAGAAGTTACTTACAGGAAGACCTTTGTATGTAGCAAAGCGAGCCAAAGGAATCATTGTTGTGTCACCGTGACCACCAATTACCATACCTTCAACTTCGTTAGCGTTGCATCCTAGAGCTTGAGACAAGAAATATTTGAAGCGTGAGCTATCCAAAGCACCACCCATACCAATAATTTTATTCTTTGGTAAGCCAAGTGATTTAAGTGAAAGATAAGTCATTGTATCCATTGGGTTAGAAATAACTACAATGATTGCATCTGGAGAATATTTCAAAATGTTACCAGCAACAGACTTTACGATACCAGCATTAACACCGATAAGTTCTTCACGAGTCATACCTGGTTTACGAGGAATACCTGAAGTAATTACAACAACATCTGAATTTGCTGTTTTAGCATAATCATTTGTACAACCAACAACTGTTGTGTCGAAACCCAACAATTGAGCAGTTTGCATCATATCCATTGCTTTACCTTCAGAAACACCTTCCTTAACGTCAAGCATTACTACTTCATCTGCCACTTCATTAAATGCAAGTACGTTTGCACATGTAGCGCCTACATTACCAGCGCCTACTACGGTTACTTTTGACATAATATTTATTTTTATAACAAGTTAATAATATCTCTCTTTAAATATTCGGCAAATTTACAACCTTAATTCCTATTAAGGAAAAATTTCCATAATAATTTTAGTTAATTAGTTAGAAAGGAACCTTTGAATATAAAAACAATTAATGTTTTTGCTATTCAACATTAAAAGCATTACTTTTGCAAGCTTATTACAAAACATCATAATATTTACAACATAGGCTTTTAGTAATATGAATAAGAAAACAACATGGATAGTGGCAATAATCACTACCATTTTAGTAATTGCTATTGCAGGAATCACTTACTTATTCCTCCGCTCAGAAAAAGAAAAAAAAGAATTAGTTCAGAATTTTGAGTTAGACAAAAAGGATTTGGAAAATGAATATACCGGATTCGCAAAGCAATATGATGAATTAAAATTTATCACATCTAACGATTCTTTGTCTACTCTTTTAAGTGAAGAACAAGTAAAAGTACAACGTCTGCTTGAGCAACTTCGCTCTGTAAAAGCAACAAATGCATCCGAGATAAGAAGGTTGAAAAATGAATTGAATTTACTTCGTAAAGTTATGGTAGGATATGTAAACCAAATTGATTCACTTAACCGCCTAAACAAATCACTTACTGCCGAAAACCAGGAAGTTAAACAAAAATATCTGAGTGCTACAGAACAAATAAGCAATTTATCTGAAGAAAAGAAGAACTTACATAACAAAGTAACTTTAGCTGCTCAGTTAGATGCTACAGGTATAACTCTTTTAGCAAAAGATAAAAAGGGTAAACAAGCTAAGAAAGTTAAAGATATAGTTAAATTCCAGATAGGATTTACTATCGTAAAAAATATAACTGCAGAAGCGGGAAATAAAACAATCTATATAAGAATAACTAAGCCAGATAACGACGTATTAACTAAAAATGGCGGAACGTTCTCTTATGAAAACAGAAATCTGACTTATTCTATTAAGAAGTATGTAGAATATACAGGTGAAGAACAATCTGTTACAGTATTTTGGGATGTTGAAGAATTCTTATATGCAGGTTCTTACGGTGTCGATATCTTTGCCGACGGCAATCTCATTGGTTCAAAGAGATTTACTATTGAGTAGTAAGAAGCATTAAGCTTCTATAAAAAACGCTTCAATCTTTTTGTCAATTCGCAGAAACAATATATTTTTGCATCGTTGTTTATGCAATTATTTGTTATGCACATAATATTGTGCATTGCAAATAATTGCAACTATAAACAAAAACAAAATGTTTTTTAGTTGAATACTATTACGTTCATAATGTTTAAGATGCAATGAAAAAGTTACTCAGTTTAGTTATACTGTTAAGTATTACTTGCTCATTAAGTTCGCAAGAAGTTCTAAGTTTAGATAGTTGTCGCGCATTAGCTCTTGCCAACAACAAAGACTTGCAAATTGGTAATGAAAAAATTAAAGCAGCATACTATGAGAGAAAAGCTGCATTCACAAACTTTCTTCCCAACATTTCAGCAACAGGCTCTTACATGCGCAATCAAAAAAACATTGCGCTTCTTGGCGAAGATAAGTTCCTGCCAATCGGGTCATTAACATCAAGTGGAACCTTTGGATATACCCCTGGTGCGGGACAAGTACAAGAAATTAAACTTCCTTCAGGACAATGGGTGCCTACTGATGCCAGTGGCACTCCTTTCGATCCTACCAAAAATCCAGAGAAGCTTGTTTGGAAACAATACACCACTATTCCGAAAGAGCAATTTGAGTTCGACACCAAGAATGTTTATGCCGGAGCAATAACACTTACTCAACCTATTTATATGGGTGGTAAAATCAGAGCTTACAATAAAATAACAAAATTTGCAGAAGAGCTAGCTAAAACACAGCACAAGTCAGGGATGCAGGAGGTTATTTTAAACACAGATCAGGCATACTGGCAAGTGGTATCTCTTGTGAATAAAAAGAAGTTGGCGGAAGGTTATCTGGAACTTCTAAAAAAGCTGGAAAGCGATATAGACAAAATGATTGCAGAAGGAGTTGCAACAAAGGCTGACGGACTTTCTATAAAAGTAAAGGTTAACGAAGCCGAAATGACACTTACAAAAGTAGAAGACGGTTTAAGTCTTTCCAGAATGTTGCTCTGTCAGATCTGTGGTATTGACTTATCAACACCAATTAAATTAGCTGACGAAACAATTAATAATCTACCAGTCAACCCATCTGTTGGAGTTGCCGATATAGATATGGCCTACAAAAATCGTCCAGAACTTAAAAGTCTCGAATTAGCTACCAATATTTATAATCAGAAAATAAACATAACTCGCTCAGAGTTCCTTCCTTCGGTAGCATTGATAGGAAATTACCTCGTAAGCAACCCTTCAATATACAATGGATTTGAAAATAAATTTGGTGGACAATGGAATGTAGGTGTTATGGTAAAAATCCCTATTTGGCATTGGAAAGAAGGTTCTTATAAAGTAAATGCAGCCAAAGCAGAAGCTCGTGTCGCTCAATTTCAATTAGCAGATGCAAAAGAAAAAATCCAGTTACAAGTGAATCAGTCGGCATATAAAGTAAATGAAGCATCAAAGAAACTAGCCATGGCCGAAAAGAACATGGAAAAAGCCAATGAGAATTTACGCTATGCAACTTTAGGTTTTGAAGAAGGTGTTATTCCTCCAAGTAATGTGCTCGAAGCACACACAGCATGGTTGTCTGCTCAATCAGAAAAAATAGATGCGCAGATTGATGTTAAACTAACCGAGATATATCTACAGAAATCATTAGGAACATTATCAAAATGATATAAAAAATAAATAATATGGCATCACAAAAATCACAAAACAGTAATATGCTGCTGGCATTTATTACCCTACTTGGGGTTATTGCAATCGTTGCTTTAGTAGGTTTCTTTATGCTAAGAAAAGGCCCCGAAATTATTCAAGGACAGGCTGAAGTAACCGAATATAGAGTATCCAGTAAAGTTCCCGGCAGAATTTTGGAGTTCAGAGTGAAAGAAGGTGATAAAGTTAAAGCCGGTGATACACTGGCCATACTTGAAGCGCCTGAAGTTACCGCAAAAATGATGCAGGCGCAAGCTGCTGAATCTGCTGCTCAAGCACAAAACCAGAAAGCAATCAAGGGAGCACGTTCAGAACAAATTCAGACAGCTTATGAAATGTGGCAAAAAGCCAAAGCTGGAGTTGATATTGCCGAAAAATCTTATAAAAGAGTGAAAAACCTTTTCGAGCAAGGTGTTATGTCTGCTCAAAAAATGGATGAACTAACAGCACAACGCGATGCTGCCATAGCTACAGAAAAAGCTGCTCATGCACAATATTCAATGGCTAAAAACGGAGCGGAAAGAGAAGATAAACTTGCAGCTTCGGCATTAGTAGATAGAGCAAAAGGTGCTGTTGCCGAAGTTGAATCGTACGTAAAAGAAACGGTATTAATAGCTCCGATGGATGGTGAAATCAGTGAGATATTCCCTGAAATGGGAGAATTAGTAGGAACAGGTGCACCAATTATGAACGTAGCTAAAATGGACGACATGTGGGTTACTTTCAATGTTCGTGAAGATCTTCTGAATGGGCTCAATATTGGAACTGAGTTTACTGCTATTATTCCTTCTATGAATAATAAAGAGGTAAAATTGAAAGTGAACTTTATGAAAGACTTAGGTACTTATGCTGCATGGAAAGCAACTAAGACAACCGGGCAGTTCGATTTAAAAACATTTGAAGTTCGTGCACTTCCTACTGAAAAAATACAGAATCTTCGTCCTGGAATGTCTGTTATTATTAAGAAATAGATATGATGGAAGCAAAACAAAAGAAATATACCAGTTTGGGGCAAGTCATGAAACGTGAATGTAAGCGTTTGGTGTCGCGCCCGCTTTATCTCTTTTGTATGGTCATAGCACCCATGTTCTGCTATATTTTCTTTACCACATTAATGGGATCCGGACTTCCAACAGATCTTCCTATTGGTGCAGTTGATTTAGACAATTCATCTACTTCACGCTCAATTCTTAGGAATCTGGATGCTTTCGAACAAACAAAGATTGTTGCCAGATATGAAAGTTTTGATGATGCAAGAATAGCCATGCAACGAGGAGATATTTACGGATTCTTTTATATTCCTGAAGATTTAGCCTCAAAAGCAATAAGCGGTCGCCAACCTAGAATATCTTTTTATACAAATAATTCTTATCTGATTGCCGGTTCTTTGCTTTTCAAAGACATGAAAATGATGTCAGAACTAGCGGGCGGAGCCTTATCGCGTGCCACACTTTATGCTAAGGGCGCTACAGAAGAACAAGCTATGGCCATTTTACAACCAATATTAATTGATACACATCCACTAAATAATCCATGGCTTAATTACTCTGTTTATTTGTGTAATACTCTTGTTCCTGGAATATTGATGATACTCATATTTATGACGACAGTCTATTCTATTGGAGTTGAGATTAAAGACAGAACCGCCAGAGAATGGTTAAGATTAGGCAATAACTCTATCTATATATCATTAGCAGGAAAGCTGATACCACAAACAATAGTGTTCTTTGTGATGAGTATCTTTTATAATACCTATCTCTACGGATACTTGCATTTTCCTTGCAATAGTGGTATTTTACCAATGATTTTCGCTTCTCTGCTTCTGGTTCTTGCATCGCAAGCCTGCGGAGTAGTAATGATCGGTACTTTCCCCACATTGCGCCTGGGACTGAGTTTTGCCTCACTATGGGGAGTTATTTCCTTCTCTATTTCAGGATTCTCATTTCCGGTAATGGCCATGCATCCAGTACTTCAGGGTCTATCAAATCTATTTCCATTAAGACATTATTTCTTGATTTATGTAGATCAGGCACTTAATGGATATAGTATGGTATATTCCTGGACAAACTACACGGCATTACTGCTATTTATTATGTTACCATTTGCTGTAATGCAAAGACTAAAGAGTGCTTTAATTTATTATAAATATATGCCATAATGAAAGAAGCAACTTTCAAAGATAAGATATCAGAAGGAATACATGACCTTTTTTATATATGGAAAAGGGAATTCCAGACAACTTTCAGAGATCAGGGAGTTTTGATCTTTTTCATTCTTGTACCACTTATGTATCCATTAATATATGGATTCATATATACAAATGAAGTAGTTCGGGAAGTTCCGATTATAGTTGTTGATGACTCTCATTCTTCATTGAGCCGTGAATTTATACGAAAAGTTGATGCTACTGCCGATGTTGAAATAAAGACTTATTGCAGCAATATGGAAGAAGCAAAACAGCTGATGAAAGAAAGGAAGGCTTATGGCTTGATATATGTTCCAAGTAATTTCAGTAAAGACATTGCACTGGGGAAACAGACTAAAGTGAGCATCTATTGTGATATGAGTGGATTACTTTATTACAAAGGCATTTTGCTTTCAGCCACAGCTGTATCTTTAGACATGAATAAGAATATCAAAATCAGCCGTGCCGGAAATACAACCAACCGACAAGATGAAATAACAGCACGTCCAATAGATTACGATAATGTAGCTTTGTTTAATCCACAAAATGGTTTTGCAGCATTCCTTATTCCGGCCGTACTTATTTTATTGATACAGCAAACTTTATTGTTAGGTATTGGACTTTCAGCAGGAACTGCACGCGAACATAATAGATTTAAGGACTTGGTGCCTATCAATCGTCATTATAACGGAACGCTAAGAATTGTCATGGGTAAAGGCTTAAGCTACTTCATGGTATATTCTATTATTTCTGTTTATGTGCTCTGCGTAGTTCCACGTATTTTCAGTCTAAACCAGATTGGACAGCCAGATGCTTTAACTCTGTTTATGTTACCCTATCTGGCCGCTTGCATATTCTTTGCCATGACTGCTTCCATTGCCATTCGTAACAGAGAAACCTGCATGCTTATTTTTGTATTTACATCTGTTCCTTTATTATTTATTTCTGGTATTTCATGGCCGGGAGCAGCTATTCCTGCATTCTGGAAATATGTATCTTACATATTCCCTTCTACATTTGGGATCAACGGTTTTGTAAGAATCAACAATATGGGGGCATCATTAAATGAAATCTCAACAGAATATAAAGCCCTCTGGATACAGGCAGGAGTCTATTTTCTTACCACTTGCTGGGTTTATCGCTGGCAGATACTGAGCAGTCGTAAGCATGTATTAGATCGATACAAAGAAATGAAAGCCAAACAACAACTCTCATCCAGAGAAATTACAGACTAAACTTTATTGTGTAGATACAGTAAAACAAATTATTATAGTACAGACGGGAGTAAGCGTTATTACTCCCGTTTTTTTATGTAACAGACTGCTGTATCAGATTTTATATATATCTTTGTCGCAAACTTTATAATAAAAAACAATGAAAGAATTTTTCCAGATTTTAAGAAGGTTTGTACCTCCTTACAAAAAGTTTTTAATACTTAATATCCTATCAAATGTCCTTTCGGCGATACTTAATATCTTTTCTTTTTCTCTCATAATTCCGATTCTGCAAATCCTGTTCAAACTCAGTGATCAGGTTTATAAGTTTATTCCGTGGGATGCAGACATGAGCATGAAAAAGATTGCTTTAAATAACTTCTACTATTATGTAACAGAGTTAATTAAAACATACGGACCTAGCAAGACCTTGCTTATCCTGGGACTCTTTCTGTCTATTATGACATTCATGAAAACAGGTACCTATATACTAACCTTTGCAACTATTATTCCTATCAGAACCGGAGTTGTAAGAGATATACGTGGTCAGTTTTACAAAAAGCTGCTTAATCTGCCTCTCAGTTTCTATTCAGAAGAGCGCAAAGGAGATATCATGGCAAGAATGAGCGGCGACGTTCAGGAAATTGAAACTTCCATAATGAGTAGCCTTGATATGATATTTAAGAATCCTATTCTTATTATTATGTATTTCGGAACATTACTTGCTATTAGCTGGGAACTCACCCTGTTTACAATAGCCGTACTTCCAGGAATGGGTTGGTTAATGGGAACTATAGGAAAGAAACTTAAAAGAAAATCACTTATAGCACAGAGCCAATGGAGTGATATGATGTCTCAGATGGAAGAAACATTAGGTGGACTTCGTATTATTAAAGCATTCAATGCGGAACATAAAATGGATGATCGCTTTAATCGCTGTAATAACGAATATCGCCATACAATAAGCAAAGTAAATACTCGTCAACAGATGTCGGGCCCAATGAGCGAATTCTTGGGTACAGTGCTTATTGTAATTGTTTTGTGGTTTGGAGGAACATTGATTTTAAGAAACTCTTCAACTATTGATGCACCATCTTTTATTTTCTATCTGGTAATTCTTTACAGCCTTATTAACCCACTAAAAGATTTTTCGAAAGCAGCCTATTCCGTACCTAAGGGACTTGCTTCCATGCAACGTGTAGACAAGATTCTGCAGGCGGAAAATTCAATGGAAATTTCAGAGAATCCAACTCCTATCAAAGATCTAAAAGATAAGATTGTATACAAAGATGTATCATTCAAATATGAATCAGAATATGTATTAAAGCATATTAATCTTGTTATTCCTAAAGGTAAAACAATAGCTCTTGTAGGACAATCTGGTTCTGGAAAATCGACTCTTGTTGATCTTCTTCCTCGCTTCTATGATGTTACTGAAGGAGAAATTCTTATTGATGGTGTGAATGTAAAAGATACCACACTGTATGATTTAAGAAGCATTATGGGAAATGTAAATCAGGAAGCAATTTTGTTTAATGACACATTCTATCATAATATTGCTTTCGGAGTTGAAAATGCAACAATGGAGCAGGTTATTGAAGCTGCTAAGATTGCAAATGCACACGAGTTTATTATGGCAAGTGAAAAAGGCTATGAAACAAATATTGGCGACCGCGGAGGTAAACTATCTGGTGGACAACGTCAGCGAATCAGTATAGCACGCGCCATACTTAAAAACCCTCCGATCCTGATTCTGGACGAAGCTACTTCTGCTCTTGATACAGAATCTGAACGTATGGTACAAGAAGCACTTGATAATTTGATGAAGAATCGCACAACGATTGCCATCGCTCACCGTTTATCTACTATTAAGAATGCTGACGAAATCTGTGTTCTTCATGAAGGTGAAATTGTAGAACGCGGAAAGCATGATGAGTTAATCGAGCTAGATGGTTATTACAGACGTTTGTGTGATATGCAAGGATTCTGATTTAGACTATAATAGAATAATTCTTTATATATGGGCTGTTCAATGAACAGCCCTATTTTTTTTGTTTTTTCCTTCCATTCTCTATCTGAAACCATTTACAGAACTCGAATATCAGAAACTTCATCTTAATATCAAATGAGTTACTTATTCATTAGTCTTCTTTAATAAAATCAAAATAATTCATCAATTAACATAATTTACACAAGCAGCGCATTGCTTATTACGAAATATTCGTAGATTTGCGATACAATCGTAATAAGCTTATAATCATGGAAAAACTAACCAATCAGGAAGAAGAAGTAATGATCTACATTTGGGAGATAGGCCCTTGCTATGTAAAAGACATTGTTACAAAGTTTCCCGAGCCATATCCTCCTTATACAACTATTGCTTCAATAGTGAAGAATCTTGAGAGGAAAGAATATCTATCCTCTAAAAGATATGGAAACACTTATGAATACACTCCTCTTATTAAAGAAACGGAATACAAGAAAACATTCATAAGCGGAGTTGTTCGTAATTACTTTGAAAACTCATACAAGGAAATGGTTTCTTTCTTTGCACGCGAACATAAAATTTCGGCAGATGAATTGAAAGAGATCATTAATCAGATAGAGAAAGGAAAAGAATAACCACATTAATAAATTGTACTATGGCAACCGAGCTCATCTATTTTTTAAAGATAAATATTGGTATAGCTTTGTTTTATGCCTTTTATCGTTTATTTTTTTATCGCGACACCTTTTTCCAGTGGCGAAGATATGCACTGCTATCTTTTCTAGTTATTTCTCTCTTCTACCCTCTAATGAATATCCAGGATTGGGTAAAAGAGCAAGAACCTATAAACCAGATCGCGACTATTTACGCTCAAACTATTTTACCCGATATCGTGATTAAGCCTGACAACAGCGACAAGTGGACTGAAATAATCACTAATATAGTACCATACGTTTACTATTCAGGAGTGATGTTATTATTTATGCGTTTCATAATCCAGTTATTCAGCATTTGTATTCTGGCTTTACGCAGTAAGAAAAGAAATATCAACGGAATAACAGTGAGAATACCTGTAAAAGCCTCAGCTCCTTTTTCATTTTTCCGCTGGATATTTATATCACCGGAATTACATACGGAGAAAGAAGCTAAAGAAATTCTGGTACACGAAGAAACGCATGTACAACAAATGCATTCCATCGATGTAATTCTCAGTGAAATTATAACCATCTTATGCTGGATAAACCCATTTGTATGGTTACTAAAAAGAGAGATTCGTAACAATCTTGAGTACATGGCGGATGATAATGTAATTCTATCCGGACACGATACAAAAAGTTACCAATACCATTTATTAGGATTGGCAAATCAAAAGGCTGCAGCAAATTTATATAATAGTTTTAATGTATTACCTCTTAAAAACAGAATTACCATGATGAACAAAAAAAGAACAAAGAATATCGGTAAAACAAAGTATGCGATATTCATTCCTCTAGCAGTCTTACTAATGTTGGTTAGCAACATTGAAGCTGTTGCGAGAGTAACAAGTAAATTAACAAAAGATCTTGATGTTTCATTGACTAAAAATGAATCAGCTCCTGAGACCGCATCTTACGCACTAGCCCCAATTACGCAGGAAACTGACTCTGCAAAGCCTAAAAAAAGCAATATTTACACCGCTGTAGAAGAAATGCCTAGATATCCTGGAGGCGAACAAGCTTTATTAAAATATATTGTAACTAATCTAAAATATCCTGTTGAAGCACAAAAAGCAAAAGAAGAGGGAAAAGTATATATACGTTTTACCGTAAACGAAAATGGCTATGTTAAAGACCCAACTGTGCTGAGAAGTGTATCACCTTTATTAGATAATGAAGCCAAAAGAATAATCAGTACTATGCCAAAGTGGATTCCGGGAAAACAAAAAGGGAAAAATGTTAGCGTATATTATGTCATACCTATTCTATTCAAGTTAGACGGTTCTCCTGCCAATTTAAAGAGAAACACTTCTGAAAAGAATCAAGTTACGGTAATTGGCTATGGAGCTAAGTCTGATTCTAACATCAAGACTTCACAAACAACGATAAACGAAATAAATAGTGCCAATCCTCCACTTTACATTTTGGATGGTAAGGAAATATCTGGTGCAGAAATGAAGAAGTTAGACCCTAACAGCATTCAATCGATTAATGTTTTAAAAAATAAGGCTGCTACTGATATATACGGAGATAAAGGCGTAAATGGCGTTATTTTGATTACTCTAAAAGATTAGTAAACAATAAAAAATGAACGGTTGATATTCTTTATTACAGCATACATCATTTATTAGGATTGGCAAATCAAAAGGCTGCAAAAAATTTATATAACATTTTTAATGTATTACCTCTAAAAAAACAGAATAACCTTGATGAACAAAAAAAGAACAAGAAACATCGGTAAAACAAAATATGCAATATTTATTCATCTTGCAGCCTTGCTAATGCTGGTAAGCAACTTTGAAGCCGTTGCCAAAGTAACAAGTAAATCAACAAAAGGAGTTAATGTATCATTGACTAGAAATGAATTAACTCCTGAGGTTGCAATTTATACACCAGCCCCAATAACACATGAAACCGACTCTGCAAATCCTAAAAAAAGCAATGTTTTCACTGCAGTAGAAGAAATGCCTAAATATCCCGGTGGCGATCAAGAATTATTAAAATATCTTGCTGCTAATTTAAAGTATCCTATTGAAGCACAACAAAATAAAATAGAAGGGAAAGTCTATATTCGCTTTATCGTAACAGAAGATGGAGATATTGATAAAGCCACAGTCATGAAATCATTAAATAAAGAGTGTGACGAAGAAGCTCTTCGGGTTATTAAAGGTATGCCAAAATGGGAACCAGGAAAACAAAACGGAGTAAACGCATCGGTTTATTACGTTATTCCATTTCACTTCTCACTTAATAAGAACAAAACTATAACAACAGAAAACACTTTAGCAAAAAATGGTGCACCTGAAGAACCTTATCCTTATACAACCGTACAAGAAAAGCCTCGTTTTCCCGGAGGAGAATATGCTTTGATGCAGCTTATTTTTAAAAATCTAAAATATCCAATTATATCCAGGGAAAATGGAGTAAAAGGAAAAGTTTATGTTCGTTTTACTATCACAGAAGATGGAACTGTAAAGAATCCTAAAATTATACGTCCTCTTGATGATTTTTGCAACCAAGAAGTTATCCGAATAATAAGAATTATACCCAAATGGATTCCAGGCAAGCAAAATGGCGTTAATGTTCCAGTCTACATTGATCTTCCAATAACATTCGAGATAAATTAAAGAATAAACAATATGAAAAATCAAAGGTTGATATTCTTTCTTATAGCATACAGCATTTATATATTCAATGCTAGCGCACAAAAGGTTTCAATACAGCAAGCTATACAACAATCTAATTATCCGTTGGCTATACAACTGATTGATAAAGAAAAGCCAACCTTTGATTTAGAGATGCAAAAAGTTACGTGCCTGAAAATGATGAATAACTTTTCGAGCGCAATACCTTTGCTTGAAAGTATATCTTCCAGATATTCTCCCAATGTATATTGCTTAAGAGAACTGGCCGATTGTTATCAACAGATTGAAGATTATAAAAAATCAGAAAATTGTCTTCAAAGCGCATTAAGTCTATCTCCTGATAATTCTGTATTACTACGTTTATTGGGAGAAAATTACGATCAGGAAGGGAAAAAAGATTCTGCCATTGTTTATTATAAAAAGACGATTGAAAAGAATCCGGCAGATTTTGTGACCGCTCAAAAGCTGGCAAAACTATATCTGAAAAAAGATCAGTTGGAAGATGTTATCAGTTTAACGAATCAATATCTTAAACAAGATTCACTCAATGTTCAAATGAATAAGCTTAGTGGGGCTGCTTATTGTCTTTCGCACAGATATTCAAAAGCCATTGAGCAATTACAGAAAATCGAAGCAGCAGACAGCACTTACGACACAAATTATTTCCTGGGAATGAGTCATTATGGAAATAATAATTATTTCAATGCCATTAAATACCTCAAGAAGGTATATCAAAAAGATAGTACCAGCCTCAGCAACATTTACTATCTGGGGAATGCTTATGGGGAATGTTTCAATTCTCCTAAAGCAATAGAGTACTTAAACAAAGGTATTTGCATTGCCCAGAAGGTAGACTCCGTACTTTATAACTTTTATATGACTCTTTCAACAGCCTATCATACTGAGAAAAAATATAAAGAAGAGATAACTGCTTTATCAGAGGCTTACAAGCGCATGCCCACTCATTCACTTTTACTCTACAAGATTGGCTCAATATATGATATTGCACTGAAAGACGAGCAGAACACGAAATATTATCTGGAATTATTTATCAGTAAGATTCAGCAAGGAGTAAAAGACAAATACGAGAAAACAGGGAAAGACGTTGATCAGATGTATCTCTTATCTGCAAAAAGAAGGCTGGATGAACTCAAAGAAAAGAAACTAGCCCAAAAGAATAAATAAAGCTTCAAAGGCAATTCGTATTTAATTCACTGTTGAAATATCACCTACACCCAGGTGGAGATGTTCCTTACATCCGGGTGTACCAACATCTTACACCCGGATGGACAGCCTTGCTACACCTGGATGGAGCCACCATTTACTCAATAAATGTTAACTAAACAAAATAAAATAAATTTATAAATATTAGGCGTGATTTTTATTCACGAATATACGTCTAATGCCAAAAAACACATAATATGAAAAAAAACTTATTAACTCTACTACTACTTTTATTGTGTATCGCAGCAAAGGCACAATCAGAAAAACCTGTATTATTTACAGTAAAAGGAGTATTGCTGGATTCTATTTCAAAAACCGGTGAGCCATACTCTACCATACGGATTTTTAAAAAGACAGCACCAAATAAACCAATAAAAGTCCTCACAACCGACCTTAATGGAAAATTCACACAAAAAATATCCGAAGAAGGTAATCTGGTTATATCATTTACTTCCGTAGGAAAGAGTGTTGTATATAAAGAGTTTTCAGTACAGCCTAATTCAACAACTATAGACCTTGGTGTTATCTACACAAAGGAAAATGCAAAAGAATTAAAAGGTGTTGAAGTCGTTGCGCAAAAGCCCTTAGTAAAAACAGAAATAGATAAACTTGCTTATAACATCGAAGATGACCCGGATTCAAAAACAAGCAGCACATTGGAAATGTTACGAAAAGTACCTTTGGTTACAGTAGATGGCGAAGATAAAATACAGGTTAATGGTAGCAGTAAGTTTAAAGTATATGTAAACGGTAAGCCAAACAATATGATAAGCAATAACCCCACTGAGGTTTTAAAAAGCATGCCGGCAAGCTCTATTAAATCAATAGAAGTTATAACTAATCCAGGAGCTAAATATGATGCCGAAGGAGTAGCAGGAATATTAAATATAGTTACTTTCGGTAAAGGAATGCAAGGATACACCACTACATTCAATGCAGGTGCAAGTACAACCGGGAGAAATGCCGGGATCTATTCTACTGTACAATCGGGTAAATTCACTGTTACAGGAAACTACTATTATAACTATTATAAATCTGCCGGTGATGTGGACACATATAGTAAACGTGAAGATATTACTTCTACAACTAATAAATATCTGACCAATAAATCAGTTTCCGATTATAAAGGGAATTACAACTCCGGAAATATTGAAGCTAGTTATGAAATTGATTCATTACGATTAATCACATTCTCTGGTAGTTTATACGGAGGAAACAGCAAAAATAATTCAACCGGAAATACAGAAATGGAAGATGCTAATCTTAATTCAATGTACAGCTACAACACTATAAATTCGGGTAAAGACAACTATATGAGCATTGATGCCAGTCTTGATTATCAACGAACATTCAAAAAGAAAGACGAACTGCTTATTCTATCATACAAACTTAATGGTTCTCCACAAAAATCTGATGCATATACATATTATAAAGACATTCTAAACTACCCATCTCAGTTATATGATATGCACACAAAAGGAGATCCCAGTACAACAGAACATACTTTCCAATGCGATTACACTTATCCTATTACCAAAGAGCAAACTCTTGAATTGGGAGCCAAATATATAATCCGTAATAGTGATAGTGATAATAAATATTACACTACAAATTCGGGAAGCGAAGACTTTAAAGAAAATAAAGATAAAAGTAGTAAATACAGTCACCTTCAGGATATTGTAGCTGCTTATGCCGGATATAGTTTGAAACATAAGAGTTTTGGATTCAAAACAGGCTTGCGTTATGAATATACTATGATGGATGTTAAATACTATAGCGCTAAAGGAGAAGATTTCAATAAACGCTTCAGCGACTTGGTCCCATCTGCTAATATCTCGTACCAGATTGCTCCTACCCAAACATTAAAGGCTTCTTATAATATGAGAATCAGCCGACCAGGTATTTGGTATCTGAATCCTTTTATTAATGATGCCGATCCTAAAAATATCAGTTATGGTAATTCAAAACTGGATAGTGAAAAAAGCCATTCATTTGGACTGAACTATAGCAGTTTCTCTCAGAAGTTCAATATTAACCTTTCTTTGGGACATACATTTGTTAATAACAGCATAGAATCGTATTCTTTCATTAAGGACGGTATTGTTAATAACACGTTTGATAATATTGGTAAATGGTCATCAACACGTTTATCATCTTATATAAACTGGAATATGACTCCTAAAACCAGAATATTCATGAATGGAAGTACAAGTTATGACGACTTTAAGAGTGATAAAATGGATCAATCGAACAATGGATTCAATTACTACATCGGCGGTGGAATTCAACAAAACTTGCCATACGACCTGAGATTAAGCTTAAATGGAGGAGGCAGCGGATCTTCCATCGGACTTCAAGGAAAGAGATCAGGATATAAATATTATGGAATAAGCCTGAATAAGTTAATGCTTAATAAGAGACTGACAATCTCGGTATATGCTCGAAATTTGTTTAACAAGAACCTTACATTCACTTCTACTACAGAAACTCCAAGTTTCCGCTATTACAGCGAGACTACTTATCCGATGCGCAGTTTTGGAATTAATATCAGCTATAGAATCGGAGAACTTTCTGCAGCCGTGAAGAAAACCGCAAAATCAATTCAGAACGATGATGTTAAGGGTGGAGGTAGCAATACCGGAGGAGGAGCTCCTTCAGGAAACTAAAAACCAGTAATGTAATGAGAGTGTCTAAGAAATCAAAATATCCCCTTGTAGAATCGGATATTTGATTTCAGTCTCCATATGAGATACGAATAAATGATATGCCCTCAAAAAGTTTTTTTGTTTAATTTTTGGGGTGCATATCATACTTTTTGAACACTCTCTTTATATGCGCGGAATTTTTCTTCTTTTTTCTGTATATATACGGGGTGAAATAAAAAAGCCCGCAGCTTATAATCAACTAATTAGCTCAAAAAGTAAAACGGATTGTCAGAAAACTTCCTTTATAGTTTCTCTGAGAAATAGAAAGATCGAGTTAAAAAGTGTTTCATGGCTGATTTTAAATACTATATAGAGGGATAAAAAAGAACTAAATTTCGATCGTATTTATATAACATTACAAATAAAATCAATAAAGCGCTTTCACGGAGTGGAAAAAGCTATTTATAAAGTTAATCTATCAGAAGTATCTATTTAATATACAATAATTTATAATAAAAAACTAATTGTGTAAAATATTAGAACTTCAATCAAGAATAGATTACATAAAAAACCAAGCAATACTATAATAAATCTCTATGACTTAGTAGCTTTTCATACTTAGAAAAAAGGGCTGTAACGCGATGTTACAGCCCTTTCGTCTATTTATGCAGACAAATTACTTATGCATTTCAACAATCTTGGTCGGAGCTAATTTCTCATTACGTATATTTACCTGACTCACTACATTTTCTGCCAGTGCAAGAAATGCCTGACCGGTAATTGAGTCTTCATTCAGTGCAACAGGAACACCACTATCTCCACCTTCACAAATGCTTTGGACGATTGGAATCTGTCCAAGAAGAGGAATATTCATCTCTTCAGATAATAGCTTGGCACCTTCTTTTCCGAAGATATAATATTTGTTTTCAGGTAACTCAGCAGGAGTAAACCACGACATATTTTCTACCAATCCCAGGATAGGAACATTTACCTTATCATTGGTAAACATATCAATACCTTTACGGGCATCTGCCAATGCTACAGCCTGAGGAGTGCTAACCACAATCGCTCCGGTTAAAGCAACTGTTTGAACAATAGTCAGGTGAATATCACTGGTCCCCGGAGGTAGGTCGATAAGGAAATAATCCAGTTCACCCCAGTTAGCATCTGCTATTAATTGCTTCAGTGCATTACTTGCCATACCTCCACGCCACACAGTAGCCTGATCGGGATTAACAAAGAAGCCGATAGATAATAGTTTTACGCCATACTTTTCTACAGGTATAATTAGATCTCTTCCTTCCACTCTTTCAAGGAAAGGACGGGCATCCTCTACCTGAAACATCTTTGGCATTGAAGGACCAAAAATATCGGCATCCAGCAAGCCTACTTTATAACCAAGTTTTGCCAAGGCAACAGCAAGGTTTGCAGATACAGTAGATTTACCTACTCCCCCTTTTCCGGAAGAAATAGCTATCACATTCTTTACATTAGGTAAAAGCTTTGCCACCTCAGGACGAGGTTTCTGAACTGCTACTACACTAATGTTACCTACTATTTCCACATCCTTACTCACATAAGTAAGAATTGCAGCCTCAGCAGATTTCACTAACGATTTAATAAACGGATCAGTAGGTTTCTCAAAAATCAAAGAGAAAGAAACCTTCATACCTTCAATGCGGATATCGTCATCCACCATTCCGGAAGAAACAATGTCCTTGCCTGTTCCGGGGTAACGCACATTACTTAGCGCGTCGAGTATAAGTTTAGGATAAAGTGTCATTTTATTATTCATTTTCTAATTGTTCATCTTCAAAAGCTAACGTTGTCTTTTTACCGCTTCGTTTACTACGGTTGTAGCTACGATAGGTATCAAGTTCAATTTCTTGTTCAGGTTCTTTTAAAGCGCCTTCCAGAGGAAGAGTAAACTTAAGATATTTTATATTCAATCCTCTGTCCAGCCATTGTTGCTCATAATATGTCTGAATTCCTAAAATATCATCTACCAAGCCAGAATGGTATAAATCTTCAGTAACAAACAGTACCGGGAATTTATTTTCCTGAACCATGTAGTTTGTATAGGTAAACATGAAGTTACTGTCAGTCTTCAGATGGATTATTCCATCAGGAACCAGGAATTTACGGTAACGTTCCATGAAGTAAGTTGAAGTTAATCGCTTGGTTGCTTTCTTCATTTGAGGATCAGAGAAAGTAAGCCAGATTTCGCTCACTTCACCTTTCGCAAAAAAGCGATCGATAATCTCAATATTCGTACGTAGGAAAGCTACATTGTTCAGGCCCTCTTTCAGAGAATCGGAAGCACCACTCCACATTCGTGAACCCTTAATGTCCACGCCAATAAAGTTTTTATCAGGAAACATGCGCCCAAGTCCAACTGTATATTCTCCTCGTCCACAGCCTAGTTCGAGTACAATAGGATTATCATTCTTAAAAAATTCCTTTCCCCACTTTCCTTGCATTTCAAAAGGAACATTATCAACAACCGAATACGGATATTCGAATACGTGCGGATAGCTCCGCATATCAGCAAATTTCTGTAATTTATTTTTTCCCATTCAATCTTTTTATTTTATTTCTTCCACCCATCCGGTATAGTTATAGAACACACGTGTGCTAAATCCCTGATGGAAACGTGCATAGTTATCTATTCCCGTACAATGACAAACGCCCAGACGTTTAGGCAACTTCCTTCCCAGATAAGTACTTATCAGATCAAGCTTATCATCTCCGGCATTACGTACATGGAAACCTCCGATCAGCGCATTCAACGTGTGTTCAGGAAAAGCTTCCAGTGCCGAGCGAATAATATTAGTAATTCCTCTATGTGAGCAAGAGCTAAGTACCGAAATAGTTTTCGAATCCGATAAGATCAATGCCAATTCATCTTCAAAAGTATCGGGTACAATATTACCATCTTTCACAGTAAAGAAGTGCTCAAAATGAGTATCACCCTTTTCAACTATTTTAATCTGGGGAAGAACAGTTACTCCCGGAACTATTTCTGTTAAACTATCTACCAGCCATAACCGGTTTTCATCTACTTGTCCGGCACTTACAAAACCATTTTCGCGAGCATCTTTATATTTTTTCTGCAAAGCTTCCTTCTTGCAAACAACCTTAGCTTGAGTATTGAGTTCAAGAAACTGCTTTACTCCACCCGTATGATCACTATGACCATGAGAGAGAACCAGATAGTCTACTTTCTTTAAATCTACGCCCAGAATTTCTGCATTTCTCATAAACAAATCAGAAGCTCCGGTATCAAACAGTATCACCTTATCTTCTGCAGCAATCAAAAGAGATAGTCCATGCTCTGCCTGCAATCCCCGATCATAAACAACATTATCAACAAGAGTCGTTATTTTAAAGCTCATAATAACATCCGGATTAAATTAATTCAGGCATTTGCCTTTAAATGAAAAAGGAGTATATTATCTCATAGTAAACTGACTATTTTGATAACACACCCCTTCTGCATTAATTATAACAAATATTTTGCAATATACTTCCGTCTTTCAGAACGTTACTTTTATGGAATATTATTCCACAATAGTAATCCATCCAAATTCATCCGGTTCGTCACCGTACTGAATTGCACGAAGTTTATTATATAATTTTGTACTTATCGGACCTGGTTTGCCATCTTTTGCTATTACATAAGATATTCCTTTTTCAACGTCATCAATACGTTCAATAGGACTGATAACAGCAGCTGTACCGCAAGCGCCAGCTTCTTCGAAAGTAAGAAGTTCTTCTTCGGCAACCGGACGACGTTCTACCTTCAAACCAAAGCTTTCGGCCAATGCGATAAGGCTTCTGTTGGTTATAGAAGGAAGTACAGAAGTTGACAGCGGAGTAATATATGTATTATCTCTGATTCCGAAGAAATTGGCAGCACCGCATTCGTCGATATATTTCTTTTCTTTAGCATCCAAATAGAACTCAGAAGAGTAACCCATATCGTGAGCTTTCTTATTAGCTCTAAGGCTAGCAGCATAATTACCACCAATCTTAAATGTACCGGTTCCAAGCGGAGCAGCACGGTCGAATTCACGAATAATCACATAAGGATTACATGAGAAACCACCTTTAAAGTAAGGACCTACAGGAGTAACAAAAACAATAAATGTATATTCGCTGGCTGGATGAACACCTACCTGAGCACTTGTACCAAACAGAACCGGACGAATATAAAGTGAAGCACCACTTTCATAAGGAGGAACAAAACGTTCGTTTAGTTTAACGGCCTTCAATATTGCTTCTTTGAATTTTTCAACCGGAAGCTTAGCCATCAAAATACCATCACAAGAAGATTGCAGGCGTTTAGCATTCTCTTCAAGACGGAAAATACGAATCTTACCATCTTTTCCTTTAAAAGCTTTCAAGCCTTCAAAAGCTTCCTGCCCGTAGTGTAAACATGTAGCCGCCATGTGAAGATTTATATATTCACTGCTGCTAACCTCAAGTTCTCCCCACTCACCGTTGCGGTAATTATACCGAACGTTGTAATCTGTCTTTATATAGCCAAATGACAGATTAGACCAATCTATTTGTTCCATTATTATATGATGTTTTTGTAAGTTTTCTATTGATTAGCAAAAGTAACTTTTATATTTCAAATTTCCACTTAATAGATTAAGAAAATTATGAAAGAGGAATCTTTTAAATGGGTTTAATATAAATCAGTTACCTTCACCTTCCATTATCTTTTTTATTTCTTCATCGGCTTTGTAAAGCTTTTCCTTACAAAAGCTGACTAATTCCTGAGCTTCTTTAAGCTTCTGGCTCAGCTGGTCGATATCCAGTTCATCTTTCTCCACAGCCGATACTATTTTTTCCAGTTTAGCCATAGCCTCAGCATAAGATTCTTTTTTTTCTGCCATATCCAGTTGTCTATTAATTATTTAACTTCACTTGTTACTTCACCCTTTGCCAGGCGTGTAGTAATTACATCTCCCGCTTTCAGTTGCGCGCTATCTGTCACTGCTTTCCCATCTTTGAGGGTTATACTGAATCCTCTTTTCAATAAGCGCTCAGGAGAAGCGTCGTTTACACGTTGCTCCAGCAACATCAGCCGGTGCTGTTTGTTCGTCAGGCTGCGGGCTATTCCCACATTTATTCGCTGAATAAGTTGATCTAACAAGTAGCCTTCGCGAATTGTTCGGTTTTTAATAACCAAAGGCAAACGATTGGTAAGTTCTGACAGTCGCGAATGTTCTTTATCCATGCGTACCGATACAGAAGATATCAGTGTTTGAGCCAGTTCCTCCAACGACACTGCCGCATCGTGCATGTGAGTTATGAGGAATTGAGCTGCAGCTGTCGGCGTTTTTACCCGGGTATGAGCCACAGAGTCGAGCACTGTATCATCTCGTTCGTGCCCTATTCCGGTAATTATCGGTAAAGGAAACTGTGCGCAGTTAGCAGCCAGCAGGTAAGTATCAAAGCCGGAAAGATCGGATGTTGCTCCTCCTCCACGGATAATTACCACAACATCGAAATCATCCCGATGGTCATTTACTGCATTCAGGGCATTGATAACCGATTCTTCTACCTGATTGCCCTGCATCAATGCAGGAAAAAGGCGTGGGTAGAACACAAATTCATAGGGATTCTCTTCTAATTGTCGACAGAAATCTCCGTAACCGGCAGCAGACGAAGAAGAAATTACCGCTATTCGCTGAGCCAACATAGGCATTTCAAGCTCTTTATTGAGAGTAAGAACCCCTTCTTCCTCCAACTGTTTTAGAATTTCACGCCGTTTGCGTGCCATATCTCCCAATGTATAGGTAGGATCAATGTCAACAACCGTAAGACTGAAACCGTAAAGTTCATGAAACTCCACAGTGACTTCCACCATCACCTTTATTCCCGAAACGAATGCCTGACCGGTACTTTCCTCGAAATAAGGTTTCAGCATACGGTATACATTAGCCCAGATGGTTCCCCTTGCTTTAGCAATAAGATTGTTACCACGAGCATCCTTCTGAATAAACTCCAAATAACAATGTCCGGTGGCATTTGAACGCACATCGCTTAGTTCTGCCTGAATCCAATAGGTATCAGGGAGTGATTCATTCAATGCCTGCCTTACCAAAGCATTGAGTTCGTAAAGTGATAATGGTTCTTTTTCCATGAATGGGGTTTCTATTTTGTTGCTATTTCCGGATGAACGGTAAGGTAGGCCTTATATATATCGGGCACACCATAACCGTAAATATTATCAGGAAAAGCATAATGATTGCATGATTTGCGTACTAATTCAATAACTTCCTTTGCCGTAAGCTGAGGACAAGCCTGCCACAAACAGGTAACAAGTCCGCAGAAGGTTGGTGTAGAGAAAGAGGTTCCGTTTGCATGACCCACTTCTCCGTTTGTATTCAACAGAATTGTTCTCTCGCCAATAGCAGAAACATCGGGTTTAACACGGTTATCAGTAGTATTTCCTACCGAAGAAAATGGTGCAAGATTCAGTGTTGAATCTACCGCAGCAACAGTTATCACATTGAATGCATCGGCCGGAGGAGTAATTTTTTTCCAAGATCCACGACCTTCGTTTCCGGCGCTGCACACTAAAACCATACCTTTGTCGGCAGCCATTCCGGCAGAGCGAGAAATCATTGCTTTCTTTCCATTAAGGTCCTGATAAGTATAATTTTTAGAGGAATCATCGAAAGTGCGGTAACCAAGCGAAGTATTTACCACATCCACTCCTACACTATCGGCAAATTCAATGGCAGCCGCCCAGTAATCTTGTTCAATTAAGTTTTCAGAGCTGGTATCTTCTGAGCGAAGCAACCAATAAGAAGCCTCGGGAGCTGTACCTACAATGGAATAAGGTTCATTGGATGCCATGCATGAAAGCACTTTCATTCCATGATTGTTTTCCTCATAAATATCTGAATTAGGTTTCACAAAATCTCGTGTTCCTAATAACTTCAACGATTTTAATGCTGCTAGTTTATTTGCATTTTTAAACCCACCATCGATAATGGCCACTGTCATTCCTTGTCCACGGAAACCAGCCTCATGCAATTTCTGTCCGTTATGAACTTCAATCTGATGGAAAGCCCTTCCGTAGTAGTTATCTGTTTTTTCCAGCTTGTTAGTAACTTCCTCTTTCTGTGCGGCGTCGGAAGACTGAGTTTGCTCTTCACCCATCCAAACCAGTTCGGTAGCAGCTACAAACGGAAGCTTTGCAATTTTAGTAACCAATAATGAATCTGCACAACTCACCGCCACAGTATTGTTCCATTTGCTTGTTACAAGTACCTTAGCACCAGTGGCACGAATAGCTTTTAAATATTTACCGGGAATAGGAAGGTCGGTAGAATCTACGGCCAGTTTTTGTTTGGCACGACGAAGTAAAGCCTTTTCGGATAGGAACTGCTGAGGTTTATCAAGTGAATATTCAGTATTATTTTTATCAGTCAGACTGATTCGAAACTTATACGTAACTTTCGCCTGAGCTACGGCCACCAGTAAAAGGGCGATAGCAATCAAACTTACTTTTTTCATTTTCTAATGTGTTTTATCATTTTACATAGTTATACATGCAAATATATGTATTGATGGCAGGAAATAAAAAGGATTATGGAATTAAATTTAAAATAAGCGGCGAAGAATTAATAAATCCTTGTACAAAAGATTGTTTTCTTCTGTACAGAACAATTAATTCTTTTGTACAAAAGAATGCAATCTTTTGTACAAGGGCATAAAAAAAAGAGCCGAAGCTCTTCTTTTCTATCTATAAGTTTTTCTATTCTTTCGTTATCAGTACCGTGGCATAAGCCGAAATACCTTCTTCCCTACCCGTAAAACCCAGTTTTTCGGTAGTAGTTGCTTTAATGGAAATATCGTCCTCGCCTACATTCATTACAGCAGCCATTGCTTTTTTCATGGCCGGAATGTGAGGATTCAGTTTAGGGCGTTCGGCACAAACCGTAGCATCAATATTTCCCAACTCATAACCTTTGGAACGGATTAGTTCCATTGTTCTTGCAAGGAGTATTTTACTATCAATATTCTTATATTCTCCGGCATTATCAGGAAAATGAAATCCGATATCACGCATATTTGCAGCACCCAATAGTGCATCGCACACAGCATGAAGCAATACATCTGCATCCGAATGTCCTAACAATCCTTTTTCATGCTCCAGCTTTATTCCGCCTAGCCATAATTCACGCTCAGAAACAAGTGCGTGAACGTCAAATCCAAAACCAACTCTTATTTTCATCTTTTACCAAAAATATCTTTTATACCATCCATATCAAAAGAAAGAGAGAATCGCAATGTCTGATCCAACGGATTGCTTTGCGCTGTTGATATCAGGTAAGCTGCATCCAGTGAGAATACATTCATTTTAAAACCCGCTCCTACTGAGAAATATTTCCTGTTTCCTTTGTTCTGATTTTCATAATGATAACCACCTCTCACTGAGAATTGCTGGTGATAGGTGTATTCAGCACCAACCGACCACTGAACTTCCTGCATCTCTTCTTTAAAACCACCCGGTGCATCGCTAAAGGATTTAAAGATTCCGCTAATGGGTGACATATCGCGGTAATCTCTTTGCAGTCTGTCCTGATAATCTGTATCAGTCTCACCATCTTTTTGCAAAGGACGTGTAGGAACCAGCAGTTTATTGGCATCTGCGCTGATGGCAAAGGTGTTATACTCGTCAATTGGCATTAACAGAGAGCCTCCCAAACGAAGATTCGTAGGAATAAACTCACTGGTATTACCACTGTCATAGGATATTTTACTACCAATATTGGATATATTCAAACCAAAAGCAAGGTTGCACTCACGTTGCCCCATCATCACATAACGATTGTAATACATGGCCACATCTGCAGCAAAGGCAGAGCCCGGATTAACATCTTCATCCTGTCTATAAGCCAAATCCGAGTAAATAAAACGTAAGGCTACAGCTGCCGATAAATTCTCGGAAAGCATACGCGAATATCCCACATCAAAAGACATCTCATACGGGTTGATAGTATACCCTATATCTTGGGCCGAACTTTGTCCCACAGTAACTTCTCCCAGAGAAAAGTATCTTAAAGAAGCACTCAGCGCCTGATAGTCACCAATACGGTAATAACCTGCCACATAAGCCAGATCAATATCATTCACCAACTGACGAAGCCACGGGGTATAGGAAAGAGAAACTCCGGCACGGCTCACGGTAAACGGGTACTTAGCCGGGTTCCAGAATTGTGAGTTCACATCCGGATCGGTGGCAGCACCAACGTCCCCCATCGCACCACCTCTTGAATCGGGAGCAATGGAAAGCGAAGTTACACCTGTATTTACAGGGTTAAACTGGTTCTTTACATCTTGCGCCTGCAAATTATGATTAGCAAAGAGGATAAGGATTAAAAGGATATATACTTTTAGTTCTTTCATACTTTCTTTTTAAACATCTGTTTATATAAAACTTTTTATCGGGGTTATTATTGTGCCAGAATGACTATTTTTCCTGCACGGGTACTCTCTTTACTTCCGCCCGATGTAATGGAAGCACGGAACAAATAAACTCCCGAAGCAAGCCGCTGACCACCATTGCTGGTTAAATCCCAGTCTACGTAATAATAGTTATTGGCACTCATGCCAGATTCGGTATGGGTCCACAATACTCTTCCGGAGAAATCGTATACAGAGAGTGTAACATCCAGATTAGTTTCCGGCCGATCGTGACTAAGTACAAACGTTGTATTATCTCTGGCCGGGCTCTTTGTGCAATACACATCAAACAATCCGGGCTTCAATCCGTTTACAACCTCAAACTCCAGGGAAGTTGAGGAAGAGTTGTTCATAACATCCCATGCACGGAAGAATAATTTGTGCTTTCCTTCTGTCAAAGTTGGCAGACTGTATCGTACCGTTCCTTTAGTGTAATCACCAAAATAAGATTCATAATAGTTATTCAGCACATAAGAATACACAGGAGAATTATCTATAATTGCCACAATATCATGCCCGATACCATTTCCAACCGTATTTACGCCATCACTATCTTCAAGATCTGCAACAAGGTAAGGCGTTTCGTTTGTTTTTCCTCCATAAACAAATTCAGGAGTATTGAGGTAAAGGTTTATTTTCGGACCGAGCGTATCGGTATCTGCCGTCCCCTGTTCCGTTCCTCCAATCACGAAATTATTATAAGCCCCCTGAGCTTCCCTGCCGGTTGCAGATTCGGCAGCATAGAAATTAAGCATACCCTGCTCGTTGGAATAATTAATATCTTTAGGAACCGGGAAGGTAAAAGAGAAATTTCCCGAACGGATGGAATCGCTGCCCGAAAAGAGTTTCTTTTCTCTTTGAGAGAAAGTAAAGCCTCCATCCAGAGATGTTCCGTCATTATTCAAAGTAGTGACTGTTTCTTTGTTATCAAAAACAGTAGGATAAATCTTTCCATTAAAATCGGTCAGGGTATTTCCATCAGTATCGGTAACCCTTCCCTGAACCTGAACTTTTCCACCGGCTTTTATAATTAAATCGGAAGCCGAAGCATCCTCACCTTTAAACTTATCAACCACAACTTTGTAATCCGGATAGGCAAGCATTAATGCGGGGTCGCCAATCAAGGAAAATTTCAGTTTATTTAAATCGCCACTTAGATTAGGGTCGCATTTAGATAAACGCATAATATCTCCCAATCGTAATCGGCTGCCGTCTTGTTTACTGAACACGTATTTACAAAAGACTTTATTCAGATTGGAATTGTTTTGTGCATACACCACTCTGGAAGTAGTGAACAGCGCTATTGCCCCTCCCTTATTATTCAGGAAAGCAAGTTCTCCGGCAGAAGTTGAGATATCATCATATCTGCAAAAATCGCAAGTGGCAGTAACCCAAAGTGGTAATCTGGAAGAGCTTAATGCCGTTATATCCGAAGAAACAAGGATATTCTCTGCCGACCAGCCATTTGGGCCTCCATGTCCTGTATAGTTTACCATAAACATACCCTCCTTGAACAGTTCAAGTAAACGTTTGGTTGCCTGTTTATAAGTGTGTCCGGTAGCTGTTGTTTCCCACTTATAGGCATCTCCATAAATACGATTCACTAAAAAATCCGGATAGTTTGCCTCCACTTTAGTAGCCAACTCTTCAGCCTGAGTCATGTGCAAGTTATTATCTCCATCATCGGCCACAAAGCAGATTGAATTTTTCCACGAAGCAAGCTCCTTATTTTGCATATAAGCAATGGTTTTATCAACCATCTGCTTAGCTTCTGTAGCTGTACGAACCGGGAACCGACCAACTCCAATATCCATTCCATCATATTCCAGACTTGCTCCGTCTTCATCATCCAGCAAGCCCAAATAGTCATCCGTTACATAAGAGTAAGTTTCCCACGTAGAGTTATTAGACTGATATCCCAATAAAAAATCATCGGGCGAATATCCCTGCCAGGAAGAGGTTATCATTCTGTTATCCCAGGCACAATCACCAAAGAGTAATAGATATCTAGGCAGTTTATTACCGGCTGTATTCTCAGTTCCTGAAACAACGGCACGATCATAAAACATCTTCATAAACCAACGGTAAGCGGTAGCATCAGGAGTACCGGAAGAGAATTCATTATACACCTGATCTGCCGTAACAACGTGAACCGTCATTCCATCTTTAGTACGGTGAGCTTCGGCTAAACGTTCTGCGTCAGATAGGAAATCACCATTGGAGGGCACGATAATCACCATATCACATTGTTCCAATGAATGCAGATTCTGATTATTTACATCTCCTACAATCTCGACTTTCTTAAAATTAGTCCCGTTAACATCTACCGCAACAAATTCTCGTAAAGAGGGATTATCAACAGTGAAAGAGTATTTGCCATCGGTCAATGTACCGTTCATTTGCAGATAATTACCCGGAGTGGTAACATCCCAAACTTTCATATTGCTGTTAGCACCGGCAATCACATAGGTAGTAACATCGCCTACGGATGGCAAATCACGGAAAGCTGTATACGAATCATATAGTGCAAGCTTTTTTCTGTAATTCAGCTGGATATAGTTAAGCCTGCCGGATACTCCTGCTCCACGGTTATGTGTAAGAGTCACGGTGGTATTCTCATTTTTATTGCCATCCCAGACTACCGTTCCACTACCTGGTTGTGCTTTACAATACGAATCACTTATAGGAGCTGAAGCAATAGAGAATTGTCCGTAGCTTGTACCGTCTATCTGAACTCCAACCGTAGTATAGCTCTCCGATTTAGCAGCAAAAGCAACAGTGCAATATGCTTTATCATTTGTTATCCCCGGCAAGGTAAAGGAATAATTCTTCGTGTTTCCGGAAACAAAATCGTAACTATCATATAACTCTCTACCAGAAGCAGTCCAGTTAAAAGCATCCTTTTCGTAGAGGGCATAATCATCAAAGGTAGTCACAGTTTTTGCATTACCCGAAGTCAGAGATTCTTCTGCAGGAAAAGTCAGAGGCGACTCATTTCCTTCAGTCAGGAAATAATATCCATAGCTGGAATAGCAATTATCGGTATGCTTAAAGCCCGTAACTCCGGAATTCTCATCCCAACGAACTACGCCATTCGCATAAAAAAGGACATAACCATTGCCCCGCCATAACGGGATTTCTGGTAAGTCATCTATCTTTGATTTCTTAAAACTTTCAGGAAGAATGCGACCGCCATAACCATACAACCGCACCTTTGCAGGATTTGTAAATCCCATCTGTTGAAGTTCGGCTGCAGTTATCTTGTATACTCCGGATTCGCCCACTCGTATCTTCACCCACTTACCTGTGGATAATATAGAACTTGAAGCAAACGGATGAAGATTTGTTCCGGAACTTGCCCGCTTTTGCTTAGCAATAGATTTCTCCAGCGTTAGTTTGAAAGAATTTATACGTTGATATTCGCCGTTGCGATAAACAAGAGGCACAAAAGAAACTTCTAGAATTCCTTTTTTTGCAGAAACAAATATGCGGGTATCAGCCTTCGGATATGAAGAAAGAGGTTCTCCTTCAGCCGTTAAAAATGAAATATTGCTTTTTGATAACGCCTGGAACTCCGGATATTCAATCTTTACGCTGTAAGTATAATCATCATAATCCGGTCCGAGATCTATATTTTGAATATAGCGGGGGAGTTTACTATTTACCACATAATGTGCATCTGCAAATAAAAGCTGATCCGAAACAAAAGAATCCTGCCACTTCAACGAAGTAAAGTTCTGCGCTGAAATAGACAAGGAAAACAGAGAAAGAAGAAGTAAGAAAATATAGTTTCGGCTACACATATACCCTCCTTGCTTTTAAAAAAGCAAATAACTTATCGAATATAGAAATCGAGCAGCTTCTCTTCTTCCAGATAACCTTCCAGATGTTGGCCTATTGCAACCGGTCCCACTCCAACAGGAGTTCCAGTGTATATTAAATCTCCTATTTTCAGCGTAAAGAAACGGCTGACATAAGCAATTATCTCATCTACTTTAAACAACATGTCGGCAGTGTTTCCTTTCTGTACTTGCTTGCCATCAATATCCAGATGAAAATTCAGGTTTTGAATATCCTTAAACTTATCAACAGGAACAAATTCGCCAATTGCAGCAGAATCATCAAATCCTTTACATATTTCCCAGGGATTACCTGCCTCACGGATTTTTCGTTGCAGGTCTCGGGCTGTAAAGTCAATACCAACAGTCACCTCATCATAATAACGATTTGCAAAACGTTCAGCTATATTTTTCCCTAATCTACTTATTTTCACAACTAACTCTGTTTCATAGTGAACTTCGTCAGAGAAATCAGGAATAAAGAACGGCTTTCCATTTTTAAGTAAAGCAGAATCTGGTTTCATAAAGATAACCGGCTCTTTTGGTATTACTAACGTGGGATGCAGTTCTTTATTGTGTTCGGCGTAGTTCATTCCTACGGCAATAATCTTCATTACTTTATCTGATTAAAATTTAAACGATTGAACATTACAGCTAAATGAGCATACAAAGAAGTATTCTGAACCACAATATTTTCGGGTACACGAATACGTAAAGGAGTAAAGTTCCATACAGCCTTTACGCCTCCTTCAACCATTTTATCAGTAATATTCTGAGCTATTTCAATAGGGACAGTCAATACTCCAATATTCACATTATATTCAAGCATCTTTGCCTGAAAATCATCCGAATGAAAGATTGGAATACCGTTAATAAATGTGCCTACAAGTTCTGGATTAACATCAAAACCTGCAACTATTTCCAAGCCAAAATGATTCAAACCGGAGTCACGAAGAAGAGCCCCTCCCAGGCTACCGACACCAAACAAGAAAGCTTTATGCATATTTGTAAAGCCGAGGAAGTCTTCCAGAACAGCAATTAGATCATCTATATCATAACCTACCCTTGTTCGCCCTGATATATTTACATACGACAGGTCCTTCGCTATCTGAGAAGCATCAATATTTATCTCTTTAGAAATCTGCGTAGAAGAAACAAAATGTTCTCCTTTATTTTTAAGCAGTTTCGCATTCGATAAATACCATGGAAGTCTGCGCAAAGAAGGTTCCGGTACTTTTATTACATTTTGCTCATTATCACTCATAAAACCCCATTTTATTAAATTGGTATTTGCAAAAATACACTATTTTTTCCAAACAATCGAGCATAAAGAAAAAGATTATTTTGTACATATCTATAAGTTTGTTACATTTGGATACAAATAAAATAAGAAAGTATGAAAAAGCATGACTGGAAAGAGAGATTGAATGTGGTATATTCAACCAACCCCGATTTCAATTATGATATAGAAGAAGATGCAGAACAGACAACTTTGGAGCCAGCAAAACAGAATCTTCGGGTAGCCATTGATAAGAAAAACAGAGGAGGAAAGGTTGTAACACTAATAACTGGATTTGTAGGCACAGAGGAGGATTTAAAAACTCTTGGAAAACTATTGAAAACAAAATGTGGAGTTGGCGGAGCTGCCAAAGATGGAGAAATTATTATTCAAGGAGATTTCAAACTCAAGGTTGTCGAGCTACTAAAGAAAGAAGGATATGTAAAGACCAAATCCGTTGGAGGATAGTTCTATTTTAAAAGCGGATGCCGTAGTAGTGCCAAAAGAAGACTAACGATAAACCAACTGGAGGATAGTTTATTAAAAAAGAGTTTGAATTTCAATGGTGAAAATATGGGTAATGCATTCTCATTATAGAATAATAAATTAAAAGAGAGTACATAAAGGAAATTAAAAAAGGGTGGTTAAACAGATTGTTCAACCACCCTTTTAATTATCTTTAAAAAGACCTTAATTAGTCAGCGTTCAAAGTAAAACGTTTGAAGTTAACTACAGTTAAGTCTTTGTTAGTATTCTTCAAGAACTGAGCAACACTAATCTTAGGATCTTTAACATATTCTTGTTCCAACAAGCAAACTTCTTTGTAGAACTTAGAGATACGACCTTGAGCGATACGATCAATTAAGTTCTCTGGTTTACCTTCCTGGCGAGCTTTGTCAGCTGCGATTTCTTTTTCACGAGCTAATACGTCAGCTGGAACACCTTCCTCATTAACAGCGATAGGGTTCATTGCAGCGATCTGCATAGCAACTTCGTGAGAAACCTGAGCATCAACGCCTGCAATATTGAAAGAAACTGCAGTAGCCAAACGATTTCCCGGGTGGATATAAATAGCAGTAGAAAGACCTTCTACAACTCCGTATCCATCAAGTTCCATCTTTTCGCCAGTGATACCACTTCTATCAGTAACAGCATCAGCAACTGTTCCTTTACCCATAGGAAGAGCTTTCACGTCTTCAATAGTAGCACATTTATTTGCGATAGCAAGATCAAGAATTTCGTTAGTCAAAGCAACGAAGTCTGCATTCTTAGCAACGAAGTCAGTTTCACATTTCAATGCGATAACTGCAGCAAATTCGCCTGCTGACTTAGCAATTACACAACCTTCTGAAGCTTCACGATCAGAACGCTTTGCAGCTACTGCTTGTCCTTTTTTACGAATTATTTCAATTGCTTTATCGAAATCGCCTTCAGCTTCAGTCAAAGCATTCTTGCAATCCATCATACCGGCACCTGTCATTTTGCGCAAGTGGGTAATATCTGCCATTGTTACAGCCATAGTCTTTATATTTTTTTAATTGATATAGTAATTAAGCTTCTTCATCATCTTTCAAGAAAGCAGCAGCTTTTGCAGCGTTGATTGCTTCCTCGTCGTTTTTGTCAAGTCTAGCTTTAGCAGCAGACTTTCTCTTACCTTTGTTAGCAGGAGCTTCTCCGGCAGCTTCCATATCAATTTTTTCAGCTTTTCTTTCTTCCAGACCTTCGCTCATAGCTGTACAACAAGCTTCAAGAATTACTTCAATTGATTTTGTAGCGTCATCATTTGCAGGGATAACGAAATCGATATTTGAAGGATCAGAGTTTGTATCAACGATAGCAAATACTGGAATACCTAAACGATTAGCTTCACGAACTGCAATGTTTTCTTTCATTACGTCGATAACGAACAAAGCAGAAGGAAGACGAGTTAAGTCGGCAATAGAACCTAAGTTCTTGTCTAACTTAGCACGTTGACGAGAAATTTGAAGAACTTCTCTTTTAGAAAGATTAGAATAAGTACCATCGTTAGTCAACTTATCGATAGTAGCCATCTTCTTAACAGCCTTACGGATAGTTGGGAAGTTAGTCAACATACCACCTGGCCAGCGCTCGATTACATAAGGCATATTAACAGAAGCTGCTTTGTCAGCAACTACTTGTTTTGCTTGTTTTTTAGTAGCAACAAAAAGGACTTTCTTTCCTGATTTTGCAATTTGTTTTAAAGCTTCAGCAGCTTCTTCTACTTTTGCAACTGTTTTGTGGAGGTCAATGATGTGGATACCATTGCGTTCCATGAAAATATAAGGAGCCATTGCAGGGTTCCACTTTCTTCTTAAGTGTCCGAAGTGGCAACCGGCTTCCAATAAATTATCAAAATTTGTTCTTGACATTTTTTTAATCTTTTAATCGTTTACTTTCTTTTTTGTTTTATAACCAACTGTCGGGTAGCCTACTAAAGAGTCCCGATAGTTTAGATACTAAACGTAGCTTACTCCAGAGATTTCTCCAGCAAGTATTAACGTTTACTGAACTGGAATCTTCTACGAGCTTTTGGTTGACCCGGTTTCTTACGTTCAACAGAACGTGGATCACGTGTCATGAAGCCTTCTGAACGAAGAGCTTTTTTATCTTCTGCGCTGATTTTCACAAGAGCACGAGCGATTGCTAAACGCAAAGCTTGAGATTGTCCTGTGAAACCACCACCTACCAAATTAACTTTGATGTCATACTTCTCAGCTACACCTAATTTGTTCAATGGTTGCTTTACAACATATTGAAGAATAGTTGATGGAAAGTACGTTGCAAGGTCTCTCTTGTTAATAGTAATCTTTCCTGTACCTTCGCTTACGAATACGCGAGCAATAGCGCGCTTACGTCTGCCTAATGCATTTACTACTTCCATTATTTATTATTTAAGTAAGTTAATATCAATTGACTTAGGGTTTTGAGCAGCATGTTTGTGTTCGCTTCCTGCGTATACATACATGTTACCTAATAGTTGTGCACCTAATTTGTTTTTAGGAAGCATACCCTTTACTACTTTTCTCAATAACTTGTCGTCACCGTTAGGTCTAGCTTGTAAACGAGCTGGAGTGATTTCTCTTTGACCTCCAGGATAGCCAGTATATGACAAATAAACTCTGTCATTCCATTTGTTACCTGTCAACTTCACCTTATCGGCATTGATAATAATTACGTTGTCACCACAGTCTACATGAGGAGTAAAGTTTGGTTTGTACTTTCCTCTCAACAGCTTGGCAACTTTTGCACCTAAGCGTCCCAGCACTTGATCAGTCGCATCAACTACGACCCATTCTTTTGTTGCTGTTGCTTTGTTTGCAGAAATGGTCTTATAACTTAAAGTATCCACTGCTTAATTGTTTTTAAATTGTTAACTACTAATAAACATAAATATTCATACTGATTACAGCTCCCCGGACAAAGGAACCTAATTAGCTATGAATTAATCTTTTATCCTTTTAGATAATAATCGGCTTGCAAAAGTACTGCTTTTCTTTTAATTGGCAAACTATTTAAGTTATTTTTTCTCTTTTCAAGGCCTTAGATAAGAACATTATACGTTTTCTATGCCACATTTTAGAGTGACTAAATTGAACGAGATGAAATAAAATATGGTTTGACGAGAATATAGTATCGGCAAATTGAGAGAAGACTTCTATCATTAAAGCATAAAATCTGAGATACAGCATTTTAGTTACACTATTGCCAGTTAATTTTAGAAATCTCACACTAGAAATAGAGCAATATTGGGGGTTGCTTAAAAATATAATTAGAAAGTTTTCTGTATTCTTGTACAAAAGAATGTATTCTTCTGTACAGAATAATTAAATCTTTTGTACAGAAGATATATTTCTTTTGTACAAGAATACAACAATATTATTCCTGTAATTTTTCAAGAATAACCGGGAGAAAAAAGAAACCTCATCGCAGCTTTAATAAAATGCTAAAGCAGCGGATTTAAAAGCGCTAGATTGCTAGATCACCGCTAGAACAAATTTATTTGATCTAGCGCCCGTTTCGCACTCACTAGCAAAGAGTTATACGCCTACTGCTAGATTGCTAGATCAATTTCATAAAAATAAGAAAGATGACACAACTTATGGTCGTGTCATCTTTTATATAAAGAACAAAAAAGTTTAAATTAAAACTCGCAGTTACGAGGAGTTCTAGGGAAAGGAATCACATCACGAATATTGGTCATACCTGTTACAAAAAGCAATAAGCGTTCAAAACCTAATCCAAAGCCAGAGTGAGGTGCTGTACCAAAACGACGAGTATCCAAATACCACCAGATATCTTTAGTTGGTACACCCATTTCCGCAGCCCTTCTAGACAATTTATCAAAATCTTCTTCACGTTGAGAACCACCGATAATTTCTCCGATTTTTGGGAATAGAACATCCATTGCACGAACTGTTTTTCCATCTTCGTTCTGCTTCATATAGAAAGATTTGATTTCTTTCGGATAATCAGTAAGTATAACAGGACGTTTAAAATGTTCTTCCACCAAATAGCGCTCATGTTCAGAAGCAAGGTCGGCTCCCCAGAATATAGGGAATTCAAATTTATGTCCTTTAGCCACTGCTTCTTCAAGAATCTTAACGCCTTCTGTATATGGAAGTCGAACGAATTCATTTTCAAGTACAGACTGCAAGCGAGCAATAAGTTCCTTATCAAACATATTATTCAGGAACTGAATATCTTCTATACAGTTATCCAATGCCCATTTTACACAGAACTTAATAAAATCTTCGGCCAACTGCATATTATCTTCAATCTCATTGAAAGCAACTTCCGGTTCAATCATCCAGAACTCAGCAAGGTGACGTGGAGTATTTGAGTTTTCTGCACGGAAAGTAGGACCAAAAGTATAAATAGATCCCATAGACATTGCAGCAAGCTCACCTTCCAGCTGTCCCGAAACAGTCAGACTGGCTTGTTTGCCAAAGAAGTCATTATCATAATTGATAGAGCCATCTTCATCTTTCTTCAAATCATAAAGATTCATGGTAGTTACCTGGAACATCTGTCCTGCACCTTCACAATCTGAAGCTGTAATAATAGGGGTATGAAAGTAGAAAAATCCACGCTCATGGAAAAATTTATGTATAGCAATAGCCATATTATGACGAATACGGAATACAGCACCAAAAGTATTGGTACGAGGACGAAGGTGTGCTATTTCACGAAGGAACTCCATAGAGTGACCTTTCTTCTGCAAAGGATAAGTATTAGGATCAGCAGTGCCTAATATTTCGATTTCGCGTGCATGAAGTTCTGCTTTCTGTCCTTGTCCTAGCGATTCTACCAATTCGCCATTTACACTAATACATGCTCCAGTAGTTATTGGTTTCAAGTATTCTTCTCCGAATTTCTCTATATCAATTACAATCTGAATATTATTAATGGTAGAACCGTCATTCAAAGCGATAAAGTTAACTTGTTTACTGCCCCGGCGAGTTCTAACCCATCCCTTCACGTTCACAATTGTTCCGAAGCTATCCATCTTCAGAACATCAACAATTCTTGTTCTACAAATCTTTTCCATAAAAATCTTTTATATGCATTATTATATAAGGTAGGGGTATATTTGCATATACCCCCATTCTTTATTATTCAAAAGCTCCCATTCGAAGTATGTTTACTTCTTGTTCTGTAAGATATCTCCATTCGCCACGACGAAGACCTTTCTTGGTTAATCCGGCAAAGAACACACGATCTAGTTTTATAACCTTATATCCCAATGATTCGAATATACGGCGAACAATACGGTTCTTACCAGAGTGAATTTCAATTCCTACCTGATCCTTATCTGTTTCAGTAGCATAGCTGATAGCATCTGCATGGATTTCTCCATCATCCAATGTTATACCAGCAGCAATTTGTTCCATATCATGTTTAGTGACATTCTTATCCAAATAAACATGATAAATTTTCTTTTTAAGGAACTGAGGATGAGTCAGCTTAGAAGCCAAATCTCCATCATTTGTAAGCAACAATACACCTGTAGTATTACGGTCAAGACGTCCAACAGGATAAATTCTTTCTTTGCATGCACCTTTCACTAAGTCCATAACTGTAAGACGAGCCTGAGGATCATCCGAAGTAGTTACACAATCTTTTGGTTTATTAAGCAATACGTATACTTTACTTTCCAAAGACACAGACTCTTCGTGGAACTTAATTACGTCAGTACGTTTAACTTTTGTTCCTAGTTCAGTAACAACTTCACCATTTACCGAAACAACTCCTGCTGTGATAAATTCGTCAGCCTCACGTCTAGAACAAACACCTGCATTAGCAAGATACTTATTTAAACGAATAGGTTCATTTGGGTCTGTAAACTGTTCTTTATACTCAATTCTTTTCTTTTCGCTATACTTAGCATTTGGATCATAATCATCGCTTCTTCTACGAACCGGACGTGCAAATCCTTGAGGTCTTGAATCATTTGATGAGAATCTTGGACGTCTTCCACCTTCTCTGGAAAGAGTTGGATTGCCATAATTGCTATCCGGGCGACGGAATCTTGGACGTTCGCCTCCTTCACCTTCCTGATTTTCGTTTCTTCTCCAAGGCTTGTCTTCGCGATTAAACGACGGACGATAAGGTCTGTCACCGCCTTCACGGTTAAATGATGGACGTGGACGATCGCCACCTTCACGATTAAAAGAAGGACGTGGTCTGTCACCACCCTCACGGTTGAATGATGGACGTGGTCTGTCACCACCTTCACGATTAAATGATGGACGCGGTCTGTCGCCACCTTCACGATTGAATGATGGACGTGGACGATCTCCACCTTCACGATTAAAAGAAGGACGTGGTCTGTCTCCACCCTCACGGTTAAATGATGGGCGTGGACGATCTCCGCCTTCGCGGTTAAAAGAAGGACGTGGTCTGTCACCACCTTCACGATTGAAGCGTGGGCGATCACCTTCTTCTCTGTTATATGGACGGGAAGGACGATTAAAACTTGGACGGTCATTACCGCCTCTGTTAAAAGAAGGGCGTGAGGGGCGATCACCACCTTCACGACTAAAACGTCCTTCACGGTTAAACTTACCATCTCTGTTAAAAGAAGATCTACTGTCATCACGACGGCTAAATCCTTCTCTGTTAAAAGACTTATTACCATCACGGCTGGCGTCTCTACTATCATTGTTAGAATCTCGCCAATTTTCGTTGTCTGTACTCATTTTTTATTCGAATAAAATTATAACTCTGGCCTCGCGGCCTATTAAAAACATTAATATATTAAATACCAGTATAACTGTGTGGAGTTATACATCTAAGTTCTTTTTTAACATCCTCACTAACATTCAGCTCTTCAATAAAATCCTTAATTGAAGATTCTGTGATAGCCTGATTAGTTCTTGTCAGTGCTTTTAGTGCTTCATATGGATTAGGATAAGCTTCACGACGAAGAATAGTCTGAATAGCTTCAGCAACTACACTCCAACAATTATCCAAATCATTATAAATAGCAGTTTCGTTCAAAATCAGTTTACGTAGTCCTTTCAAAGAACTCTGAATAGCAATTACAACATGACCAAAAGGTACGCCAATATTACGAAGAACGGTAGAGTCTGTTAAATCTCTCTGCAAACGAGAAACCGGCAATTTCTCTGCTAAATGATTAAGAATAGAATTTGCTATTCCCAAGTTACCCTCTGCATTTTCAAAATCAATCGGATTTACTTTGTGAGGCATTGCACTGGAGCCTACTTCTCCTGCCTTAATTTTCTGCTTGAAATATTCCATAGAAATATATAACCAGAAATCACGATTCATGTCAATCATGATAACATTGATACGTTTCATCGCATCGAAAACAGCTGATAGGTTATCATAATTTGAAATTTGTGTTGTATACTCTTCACGTTCCAATCCAAGTTTTTCTGAAACGAAACGATTACCAAAAGCTTTCCAATCATAAGAAGGATAAGCTACATGATGAGCATTGTAATTACCTGTAGCGCCACCAAACTTAGCAGTTACCGGGCAAGCTTTTAGCGTAGCCAACTGGCATTCCAATCGGTAAGCAAAAACCATGATTTCTTTTCCCAAACGAGTTGGAGAAGCTGGCTGACCATGAGTTTTTGCAAGCATAGAAACATTAGCCCAATCTGTTGCATATTGTTTCAGTTGTGCAATAAGCTCTTCAATCAAAGGATAATAAACATTATTCAGCGCTTCCTTTATAGACAAAGGAATAGATGTATTGTTAATATCCTGAGAAGTAAGTCCGAAGTGTATAAACTCTTTATATTCTTCAAGACCACCAAGCTTATCAAATTCTTCTTTAATGAAATACTCAACAGCTTTTACGTCATGGTTAGTCACACTTTCAATATCCTTAATACGTTGTGCATCGGCTTCAGAAAAGTTTCGATAGATATTTCTTAAAGACTCAAAAACATCTTCACTAACACCTTTAAGCTGTGGCAAAGGCAGTTCGCACAAGGTTATAAAATACTCAATCTCAACCTGCACACGATATTTAATCAATGCAAATTCAGAAAAATAAGCAGCTAAAGCCTCAGCTTTGCCTCTGTAGCGGCCATCAATCGGTGATATAGCCGTAAGTAAATCAAGTTTCATAGTGTAATGATAATTATCAGACTGCAAAATTAATTCTTTTATTTGAATAGAGAGTTACACAAATAAGAAAAAGTTTGTATCAAAGAGGTAAAGAAATAAAAAAAGCCTCACAAACATACTTGTGAAGCTTCCTATCTAATGTGGGCGTTGACGGATTCGAACCGCCGACCCTCTGCTTGTAAGGCAGATGCTCTGAACCAGCTGAGCTAAACGCCCTTGTTTTATCAACGAAAGTCTCTGGATTTTGAAGTGGGCGTTGACGGATTCGAACCGCCGACCCTCTGCTTGTAAGGCAGATGCTCTGAACCAGCTGAGCTAAACGCCCGAGACACTTTCGTTTCAAAAGCGATGCAAAGATATAGCTTTCTTTGAAACTAGCAAAATTTTCTGCAGTTATTTTTTAAACAAAATTAAAGTCAATTACAGAAAGTGCTGTTTATCAGCACGAATAGAGTGAATATTTTTTTTTGCGAACTAATATCCATTTCTTCCAAAAGTATCATCATTTTATAAAATGTCCGAATATGAACACTATGTTCACATTCGGATAATAAAAAGACACGCAACAAACTAAAAAGAAAAGAATCAAGAATATTTTTTTCTTAAAATTTAATTATTTACCTATTAAATCTGAGTCATAGAAAAGGCATGGTTATAATCTAACATTCAACCACTTAAGATTAAATATTTACAAGTTTAAAAGAGTCAAAAGCTTATAAACAATAAAATAAACTTAAACACAATTGCAACTTTTGGCAAGGTGCTTGCGTCTAAAGGATGTAGCGCTTACAAAATAACAGATTCATTAACGAATGAAGCAATAAAATTGAAATGAAAAAAATATTCAGTGTATTAGTTTTGATATTTATATGCCAGGCAACATTTGCACAGGCTTTACAATTAAAAGGACACATTCTTACAGCTACAAAACAGCCAATTGAGTTTGCTAATGTGATTCTTAGGAAGTCGGATTCAACCTTTGTAACAGGCGGAATGACTGACATGAAAGGTAAGTTCATTATGGAACATCTTGAAAAAGGAATATACAACCTTCAGATTTCAAGTCTTGGATATCAGACTAAGAATCTTGAGATACGTGATTTCAATAAAGATGTAGACCTTGGAAATATTGAAATTGATTCTGCAGCAGTAGCATTGAATGAAGTAGTGGTTACAGGCGCCAAAGTTATCAACGAAGCCGACAGAAAGATATTACTGCCAACTTCCAAACAGATGAAGGCAGCAACTAACGGATTCAACCTCTTACAGAAGCTAAATCTTAAACGTATTCAGGTTGACGTGTTAAGAAATACCATTTCGGCTTCAGGCGGTGGCGAAGTACAACTAAGAATAAATGGAGTAAAATCGAGCATTCAGGAAGTAATGTCAATACGCCCGGAAGATATCCTGCGTATTGAACATCACGACGATCCGGGGCTTAAATATGGAGGAGCAGAAGCAGTAATCGACTATATCACCCGCAGAAAAGAAAGTGGTGGTTTTCTTGCTTTCGATTTCACAGACTCCCCCCATGTTCCTTTCGGAGATAATAGTGTGACAGCAAAATTCAACTATAAAAAATCCGAGTTTGGGCTATTTTATAATGGTGGTTACAGAGAAATGGATCACATGTGGCGAGAAAACTCAGAGACTTTTAACTTCTCTGACGGAAGAACTCTTACCCGCCTGGAAGATGGTACTCCTGATAAGTGGGCAAGGAACTGGCACTATATGCAGATGAACTATAACTATCAGGAAGGTCAGGACTGGTTCTTCAACGCTACCTTAAGAACAAATGTAAATGATAACCCCAGAACAAACTATAAAAGTTATCTTTATCCAACAAACAATCCATCAAATGGTGTAAATATGACCGACCGTTCTTCTTCATGGGAACATATTCCATCTTTAGACCTTTACTATCAGCGCAATTTAAAAAATCAGCAATCATTAGTTCTGAATATTGTGGGAACATATCTTGATTCGAACTCACAAAGATATTATAAGGAAATACAGGGTTTACAGACATTAACAGACCTATTTACTAATGTTGACGGAAGCAAATACTCAATAATTGGCGAGGGTATATACGAGAAAGGATTTAAAACCGGACGTTTAAGCACCGGAGTGAAACATACACAAAGTTATACTAACAATGAATACACCGGAAGTTCTTTATCGCAAACTAACATGAGGCAGTCTGAAACTTATGTTTATACTGAATTTAAGGGCAAAATTAACAAGTTCAATTATTCTTTGGGAATAGGCGGTTCACGCTCATGGTTTAACCAGGGCGGCGAAGGATACCATAACTATACCTTCCGTCCTACGGCCAGCTTGAAATATAATTTTAATGATAACTCATTCCTTCGTTATCGTGGGAACATTTACAGCACAGCGCCTTCATTATCCGATTTAGGAAATATTGAACAATCAATCGATTCATTGCAGATTAGAAGAGGTAACAGCAACCTAAAACCTGTTATGTCATACGTAAACTCATTGAACTATGATATAACAAAAGGTATATTCAGCGGAAGTCTGTTCCTTGGCCATTGGTACTATAACAAGCCAATTATGGAAGAGACCCGTGTTGAAAACAACAAATTTATCCGTACCACCGACAATCAGAAAAGCTGGCAGAAACTTAATACAGAAATGGAATTATCAATCAATCCCTTCAAAGATATTTTCGTAGCAAAGATTGTAACCGGAATGAGTTATTTCGATAGCAAAGGGAATAATTACCATCATACATATACAAACTGGTACATGCGTGCAGAAGCAAATGCCAGCTACAAAAACTGGTCGGCATTTTTCCAAATGCAGAACCACAAAAACAACTTATTCGGAGAGACTCTTGGATATGGAGAAAATTATCACCTCTTCGGAATTATGTATAAACACAAACAACTTAGTCTCGGCGCCATGATGATTAATCCGTTTGTGGACAACTGGAAAGCAGGAAGTGAAAATCTAAACGCCTCAGCTCCTTCAAAGAACTGGGTATATATAAAGGAAACATCACGCTTATTTGCAATTCAAGTATCATATAGCTTTAACTTCGGTCGTAAATATCAGTCTTCGCAAAAACGATTAAATAACCAGGATACAGATACAGGAGTTATGAGTAGTAATAAAAAGTAAATTAAAGTTTAACTTCACAATTATACTTACTAACTGAGGGAGGATCGTTGCGAAACGGTCCTTCTTCGCTTTTATAGACACCCAAACATCATATTAATCCAACAAAAAAACAACAAAGAACTCTATTATCTGCAACCTTTCTTTTCCCGGTTACGTCTAAATATTGTAGCGCTTACATAAAGACAACTTGATTGTATTACCTGTAGAAATTAAACCGAAATGAAAAAGATTTTTAGCGTATTATTTTTTATAATACTTTGCCAAACCATAACAGCCCAATCTTTCCAGATCAAAGGATCTATTCTTTCCACAGCAAAACAGCCAATTGAATTTGCAAATGTAGTTTTAAGAAAAGCCGACTCCACATTTGTAAATGGTGGAATGACTGACGCCAAAGGTAAGTTCAGCATGGAAAATCTTGAGAAAGGAATATATAACCTACAGATTTCAAGTCTCGGATACCAGACCAAAAATCTTGAGATCCGCGATTTCAATAAGGACACTGACTTGGGAACTATTGAAATTGATTCAGCTGCCATTGCATTAAATGAAGTTGTTGTTACCGCAGCCAAAGTTATTAATGAAGCCGACCGAAAGATATTACTGCCAACTTCAAAACAAATGAAAGCAGCAACCAACGGATTTGATCTCTTGCAACAACTAAACTTAAGGCGTATTCAGATTGATGTTATGAGAAATACCATTGCCGCTTCAGGTGGAGGAGAAGTAGACCTTAGAATCAATGGAGTAAAGTCGAGCATTCAGGAAGTTATGTCATTACGACCAGAAGATATTCTGCGTATAGAACATCATGAAGACCCGGGACTCCGCTACGAGGGAGCAGAAGCTGTTATTGATTATATTACACGCCGTAGAAACAGCGGCGGATTTATCTCATTCGATACAGAAACCTCTCCTCATGTTGCTTTTGGTAATAACAGCGTAACAGCCAAATTCAATTACAAGAAATCGGAATTCGGACTATTCTACACCGGTGGATACAGATCTGTAGATCACATGTGGCGTGAAAATTCAGAAACATTCAACTTCCCCGACGGCAGAAGTCTCACCCGTATGGAAGATGGAACTCCGGACAAATGGGCCATGAATTGGAACTACATGCAAATGAATTACAACTATCAACAAGGAAAAGAATGGTTCTTTAACGCAACGCTCAGGGCAAATATCAATGGTAATCCAAAGCAGAATTTCAACAGCTATCTTTACCCTACCAATAATCCTTCAAACGGAGTACACATGACAGATCGTTCTTCTTCCCGGGAGCGCAGACCTTCGCTCGACCTTTACTATCAACGTAATTTTAAAAATCAACAATCGTTAATTCTTAACGTTGTAGGTACATATATGGACTCCAATTCAAAGAGACATTATAAGGAGATGCAGGATACAGAAACCTTAACCGATCTATTTTCAAATGTAGACGGGAATAAATATTCGATTATTGGTGAAGGAATATATGAAAAGACATTCAAGGCAGGTAGATTAAGCACTGGAATAAAGCACACTCAAAGTTTCACCGATAATGAATATACAGGAAGTTCCGTATCCAAAACAGATATGAGACAGGCCGACACTTACATGTATACAGAATTTCAGGGAAAGATTAATAAGTTCAATTACTCTTTAGGAATAGGAGGCTCACGTTCATGGTTCAACCAGGGAGGAGAAGGATATCAAAATTACAACTTCCGCCCCACAGCAAGTCTGAAATATAACTTTAACGAGAACTCGTTTATCCGCTATCGTGGTAATATTTACAGTAATTCTCCTTCTTTGTCCGATCTGGGAAATACAGAACAAGCAATAGATTCCTTACAGATAAGAAGAGGAAACAGCTCTCTGAAACCGGTAATATCATACGTAAATTCATTGAACTACGACATAACTAAAGGAATATTCAGCGGTAGTTTATTGGTTAGCCACAGATACTATAACAAACCTATAATGGAGGAAACCATTATTGAAAACAACAAATTCATCCGTACCAAGGACAACCAAAAGAATTGGCAGAAGTTGAATACTGAAATGGAAGTATCAGTAAATCCATTCAAAGATCATTTAATCGCTAAAATTACGACTGGGATAAGTTACTTCGACAGTAAAGGAAATAATTATGCTCACACATATTCAAACTGGTATTATAGAGCAGAAGTAAATGGATACTATAAAAACTGGTCGGCATTCTTCCGTATTCAGAATCACAGAAACAATTTCTTTGGCGAGACTCTTGATATTGGAGAAAACTGGCACATGATTGGAATTATGTACAAGCATAAACAACTAACTATAGGAGGCATGATGCTTAACCCATTTGCCGACAATTGGAAAGTAGGTAGTGAGAATCGCAATAAATTTGCTCCTTCCAAAAATTGGGAATATGTTAAAGAGAGCTCTCGACTATTTGCATTCAAGTTATCATATAACTTCAATTTCGGACGTAAGTATCAGTCTTCACAAAAACGATTAAATAACGAAGATACCGATACAGGAGTTATGAGTAGTAGTAAAAAATAATATTATTGCTTCATTATTGAGGAAGGAACGTTGTGAAACGCTCCTTCTTTCTTTTTATATACCTTACTATTAATCAAGTCTTCTTTTTATAACAGCCGGATTACCCACTACAAGCGAATCATCAGGAACATTTTTCGTAACCACACTTCCGGCACCAATTATGCAACGATCACCAATCGTTACTCCCGGACAAATAACTGCCCCTCCTCCTATCCAGCAATCATTGCCGATAGTCACGGCATGAGCAGATTCAACCATTTCACGACGTTCCAGATAGTTCATTGGATGTTGCGGAGTATATATCTGCACTGCCGGACCAATTAATGTATGATGTCCAATCTTAACCGGAGCCCCATCGAGGATTACACAATTAAAATTAATAAAAGCATGCTCACCCAACTCTACATTATAGCCATAATCGCAAAAGAAAGGCGGACAGATCTTTGCCGTAGGATGAATATTAGGAAGCAGCTCTTTCTGCACTTCCTGCAAATCGGGTGAGCCAAGATACATCGTATTCATTTTGGATATTAAAGCCTTCGCTCTTAAAAGGTCGGCAAATAATTCCGGGTCGGAAACATTAGCAAGCTGACCGCTCCTCATTTTTTCTTTTTCTGTTGCCATATTATCTAAAATTACAAGAAATTGAAAATGCTATTTTATCAGCATATAAAAACAAGTTTATCATCTACTGAACGTTCAATGTCGAACCTAAATCCCTCCCATGCAAAAGCTTTCAATGCTTCAGGTTCTTCTATTCGGTTTTTAAGAATAAACCGGGCCATCTCTCCACGGGCCATCTTTGCATAAATGGTCACCGTATCGAGCTTTCCTTTCTTCCACATTTTAAATTCGGGAGTAATTACCTGCACTTCCTTTTCCACTCGTTTCCAGTCGAACGAAGGCTGAATATCCATGCTTGCCAGATTTACCAACACTCCCCCACTCTTCATCACGTCCTCAATAAAAGGTTGAGTAAGTATCGGTTTCCAGAAATCGGCCATTGATACATTTCCCAGTTCGGGCAACTTCACATCATACTCCATCCGGTAAGCCTTTATCATATCGAGCGGACGAACCAATCCGTAAAACGGAGAAGCGATGCACAAATGCTCATGAGCATAAAGAAAATCCTCGTCCGAGAAATCCGCCGGAGCAATATGTTTAAACACCATTCCGGTATAAGCCAGTAAAGCCTGCAGAGAAGGAGCCTCATCGGAATGAAACGTTTCAAACCGCTTAAATGTTTCCAGAGCCAGCTTCGGACTAATCTTCAGTAATCGTTCCAATTCCTCCACAGAATATTGTGCCATGTGGAGTGCAATCTCTTTTGCTTCATCGGCAAACTGAGGTATTGATTTTGCCGGAGCTTTCTGTGAGCTTTTAGTATTTATTGTTTTGGCTGGGGATATTATTATTTGCATTCTATCTGTTTATTCAAAACTAGCACTATAAATTTACGACTGCAAGTTATATAAAAAATCAATACAATTAGATTTTGTAAATTTAGAATTTAACATCACTCCATCACCAACCACCCAAAACGTCCTGATTAAAAGCAAATTAAAAGGTAAGGGATAGCAAATTAACCATCACCAAATCCATCACTTTTGGGCTCTACCCTCACCTTTTCGGAGCATTTTCTGGCAAAAAGAGCATAAAAACTACAATCTTACTTCATTTACAAAGACATTTTCCTTTTAGTTTTAATTTCTAAAAAGAAGAAAGAGAATGTTTTAACTATGACCATGTTTTGTGATAAATTAGTATCTTTGCGGCAAATTATTTAGAAACAAAGAAATTATGGAAACAGTTGTTAGTGGAATTCGCCCAACAGGTAATCTGCATCTGGGCAACTACTTTGGTGCAGTGAAGAGTTTTCTGCAAATGCAGAATGAATATAATTGTTATTTCTTTATAGCCGACTGGCATTCCCTTACTACTCACCCAAAACCTAATGATATAGTTCAGAGCGCTCGCACTATTCTTGCTGAATATCTTGCTTGCGGTATTGATCCTGAAAAAGCTACCATTTATGTACAAAGTGACGTGAAGGAGGTATTGGAGCTTTATCTGTACCTTAACATGAATGCTTACTTGGGCGAACTGGAACGTACTACTTCTTTCAAGGAAAAGGCACGTAAGCAACCAGATAATGTAAATGCCGGACTTCTTACTTACCCTACTCTTATGGCTGCGGATATTCTTATTCATAAGGCAAAAAAAGTACCGGTGGGCAAGGATCAGGAACAGAATATGGAGATGGCGCGTAAGTTTGCCCGTCGTTTCAATACAATATATGGTACCGACTTATTCCCTGAACCAGCTTCTTTCTCTTTGGCAGAAAAGGCTATCAAGGTTCCTGGATTGGATGGTTCGGGCAAGATGGGAAAATCTGAAGGTAACTGTATTTACCTAATGGATGATGCCAAGACTATCAGCAAAAAGGTGATGAAGGCTGTTACTGATGCCGGACCAACTGTGCCTAACAGTGAAAAGCCTGAGGTTATTCAGAACCTGTTTACTTTCCTTGATATTGTATCTACTAAAGATACTTACGATTATTTCAACGAGAAGTACAACGATTGTTCTATCCGTTACGGAGATTTGAAAAAACAACTTGCTGCAGATATCGTGGCTTATACAGAACCTATCCGCGAAAAGATTGTGGAATATTCTGCAAACACTGAATATCTTGCTAAGGTTGCTAAACAAGGTGCAGAAAGAGCACAGGAAAGTGCAGCTAAAACATTGAAGGAAGTTAGAGAAATCATCGGATTCCGCGAGATTTAATTATCACACTATATAATCAATCCCCCGCTATCTTGATTCAGATAGCGGGGCATTCTCATTTTTGTACGTTGGTTCAGACAATCATCATTGCCTTCTACTAACAATCCATTTTATCCCAAATGCTGCTTCTGCAGTTTCGTCTGCTATAAACTTTTCTTTCTCCCAACAATCCATTTTATCCTTTCCGCTCAAAAGTAGCATCCTTCATCTTTGTCATAAATGATGGTGCCGGACGAAGCAGCAACCGCCCTACCTTTACATCCGTAACACGAAGCTTATCGGGATTGGTTACTTTGTTAGAGGTGAGTGACAGCGAAAAAGTTCCTATCTTATCGAGCTTAACTGAGTTACCGTTTTTCAGTTCATTGATCAATGTATTGGCAAACTCCTCCAGTACCAGTTTCACATCGCCCGATGTGGCAGTGCATCTGCCGGATATCATCGTGCTCAGTTGGTCAATGGTTATCAGTTCCTTGCGTTGAGGAACAGCATAATAAAGTTGTGTTTCTTCTTTCTTACGGGCATCATTGAGGGGCGCCGCTTTGAATAAAATGCTCATTCGGGTGATAATTTAAAGTTAGTATAATCATTTTTATCAATATCCGCCGGGATATTCCCAGCGACCTGCGCAGGTCGTTTTAATGAGCTGCGCAACTCAAAGAAACGACCTGCGCAACTCATTTGTGCGAGCTGCGCAGGTCGCTAAAAATATCTGAACGGAAATCTATAAAGATCCCGTTACTTATATCTTTTTATTAACCGGAGATCGTGTGTGTACTTATTCAGATCTTTGCTGAAGATTCCTTGGTCGTCGAGTTTGTCGATATGCACCGAGCCGGAACAGTGAATAATATATCCCTTTTCGGCCACCATCCCTACGTGTGATATCTTTCCATCGGCATGATCAAAGAAAGCCAAGTCGCCCGGTTGGGCATCTGAAAGGAAAGAAACCAGTTCGCCTTGTGTAACCTGGTGACTAGCATTACGAAGAATATGGATACCATGCATACGCATCACCACTTGTGTAAGTCCGGAACAGTCCATCCCCATAGCATTCTTACCACCCCACAGATAAGGAGTATTCAGGAAACGAAGAGCTGTATCCAGCAATGATTCAGTCAACGGTTGAGCATCGGCAGGATTAATGCGGAAACGGTCGTTCTTTACTCTGAAGGTTCCGTCTTCCTTATATTCGGGAAGCAGACTTCCACCTGTAAGCAACATCTTTTCACCGGTAGTTTCGCTCACTGCCTGAGAGAAAAGCGTGGTTAAAACTCTTTGCTCTGCCGGTTCGTAAGCATCAAAGTACTCTTTACTAACCTCGGTAAGCATCTTTGTAGTTACCCAGCCTACATATCCTTCGGCTTTATTGATAATTTTACTCCAGTTGCCCCATGATTCTGTCACAGTGCAAGCTTCTCCAAAAAGGAGTTCAGTCAGCATCTCCGAGCATTCATCATGATCTACCCGAAGAGGATTATTGGGAACAAAACAAATAGCGTATTCCATAGATCTTTATTTTAAAATCGTTACCTGAAGAGTTTTTCTATGTCATCTTCTTTAAGTAAAGACAATACAGTTTTTCCGTCGGGAGTATAATTCGGTGTGGCGCATGCAAAAAGAGAATCCACAAGTTTGGTCATCTCGTCATTTCCAAGAACCTGACCGTAAACAATGGCAGCAGCCTTGGCCAAAGTAAGAGCCAACGTCTCTTGCACCTCTTCTTTCACATCGCAACCTTTTTCCATTGCCGTATGCAGCATATTCCTTATCAGCTGAACAGGAGATAAACCTTCAATGCCCGAAGGAACACCGTTAATGGCATAACTCCCTCCACCCAGATTGCTCAGATCGAAGCCTATAGCGGCAAGATCATCGGAAATTTCCTGCAATACTACTGCCTCCGAAGCAGGAAGCTCTAATATTTCAGGGAAAAGAACCCCTTGAGAAACTCCCTGGTGATTCTTTATCTGTTGCAGATATTGGTCGAACAAGACTCTGATATGTGCACGGTGCTGATCAATAACCATCAGTCCGGATTTTACGGAGGTGAGAATAAACCGTCCTTTAAACTGGAACTGAACAGAACTCTTCTCGGCTACGGTTTCATGGTCGTACAAGGTAGTCTGCTCGGGTTCTATTTCATCATCCTGAAAAGCGGGATATTCTATAACTTCAGGCTCATAATCGGGTTCCGATCTTTGCTCTGCTTTTTCAACTCCAGCATAAAGATTCTCCCATTCCACCTGAGGGCGTGAATAATTTGAAGCCGTTTTCTGGAAAGGATTGAAGTTAGGATTAAAATTCAATTTCGGCGGCTGAATAGGTGCGGCTGCATTATAAGCCGGTATATCGGGCATGCCTTCTGTATCAAAGTCGATAGAAGGCACTTCGTTAAACTTACCAAGAGATTCCTTTACCGAAGCTGCCAGAATTTGCCAGATAGGTACTTCGTTCTCGAACTTAATCTCTGTCTTAGTTGGGTGAATATTCACATCAATATCAGCCGGATCAACATCGAAATAAAGGAAATAAGAAATCTGCTCTCCCACCGGAACCAGTTTTTCATACGCTTCCATTACTGCCCTATGGAAGTATGGATGACGCATGTATCTGCCATTGACAAAGAAGTACTGGTGTGCTCCTTTTTTGCGGGCGGAATCGGGTTTGCCTACATAACCGTTTACTTTTATCAGCGAAGTATTAACATCTACATTGAGCAACTGCTGATTCAGCTTTTTGCCAAATACGTTAATTATGCGCTGGCGAAGAGACGAAACCGGAAGGTGAAACAATTCTACATCATTGCTGTGCAGCGTGAATGCCACTTCGGGGTGAACAAGAACTATACGTTCAAATTCGGACAATATGTTACTTAACTCAGTCTGGTTCGATTTCAGGAATTTGCGACGAGCAGGCACATTAAAGAAAAGGTTCTTCACAGAGAAATTACTTCCCTTGGGGCAGGATATGGTTTCCTGGCGCTCAACCTTTGAACCGGCCACGGAAATAATCGTACCCAATTCTTCATTTTCAAGGCGTGTTTTGAGGTCCACCTGTGCCACTGCGGCAATAGATGCTAACGCTTCGCCCCTGAAGCCCATAGTAGTAAGGGCAAACAAATCCGCTGCATCACGAATCTTGGAAGTAGCATGTCGTTCAAAGGAAATCCGGGCGTCAGTCTCTGACATTCCTTTCCCATCATCTATTACCTGTAAGCAGGTTCTCCCTGCATCAGTAATCAATATATGTACTTCCTTTGCACCGGCATCAATAGAATTCTCGACCAGTTCCTTTAAGACTGAAGCAGGGCGCTGAATTACCTCGCCGGCAGCAATCTGGTTGGCAACTGAATCGGGCAACAAACGAATAATATCACTCATAACAATCTTTCAAATAATTACATGGAACTTACTGTTTTACGATTCCATGGTTAGGCAAAGGTATTGATTTTCTTCCTTTCTTCTTCAATTCCTGCCCGGCTTTTTTGCCCCGCCATTCATAGATGTCATCTTTATTGAGTGGCCGGATAAAGTCGAACCAACCGAAGTTTGTCAATCGCATTTTATCTTGTGGAATCATTAACATAGGGTAAAGGGTGCCGTTTGACTTAGGACTCATTACCATTTTCTCCATCTTCTTCTTTTTCAGATAAATATTTAGCAAACTGGTCTCCGACACATTCATCCCCATCATTGTACTATCTTTTTCTTCCGGATAATATACCAGTCGCACATTTCCAATTACATCTACTTTATGTAGCTCTCCGTTCAGAAAGTAAGCCTTGATATCTTTACCGGTTACCTGATTATAATGAATGGAATCTTTCTTTTCTACGCTCAATGCCTGGTTTACAATATGTGCCCAGTCTATTGTGCTGTCGTTCATATAAATCCTTATCTCTTCACCCAGTAACTGGTTATTTTCATTCCAAAGAATAGGATCTTTGTACATTATAAGGCAGGAATCTTTTGAAGTGAAGAACAATGAATCGCAAACTCCCTGAATATCTTTCCGGAAAATACGTACTTTATTGAAGGCTCTCACCTCTCTGTACATTGAATCGGTTTTAATATTGAAAGTATTCAGCTTAAGCGTGTCTCCATGAACAAATAAACTATCTCCCTGCGAGTAGTCAACTGCCAACGCTCTCTTTGTAGCAACGGCATTTCCTTTTATCTCATCGTAAAAACAATAGTCTCCTTTAAGGAAGTTCTTATTTACGGAGTCGGACATAAACACATTATTGAAAGCCTCGCCATAACCCTTCTTGCGATCATAGTAAATACTATCGCCAATTAATCTTTTACCATCCTCATTGGTCAGTACAGAGCGATCTACCAATTGAGCCTGATCGGCACGCGTATTATAGTATCCTCGTTTGGAAACGATGTGATTTTTATCACTGTCAATCTTTGAAGGACCAACAATATGAGCAATCCCAGTAGCCGAATTATACTTTAAAGTATCTGTCTTCAGCGTAAAACGTGGATTCACCAACTTTACATCAAAGTTGAATACTGCATTCTTTGTTGAAGGACTATACTCTCCCCAGTCTGAAGTAAGTACATTTTCCTTATCCAACATGGTTCCGCCTTCAAAATAATAAGCTTTGTCGAGCACACGGTCGTAGTCGAGACTATCCGTGAGCAAAGTTGTTCCGCGGTTCACCAGCTTAACATTTTCGCGAAGATTGGCTAGTTCTTTGAAACCATCATATTTCAGATAGTTACCATAAACGAACAAGGTATCTCCCTGCTCCATATGAACCTTACCAAAAGCCTCAAAGGAATTAGTTTTTTCATTAAGGAACGCACTATCACAGTACATATACATACCTTTATGCCTCAACTTTACATTTCCTTGCAGAACAGTAATATCCGGCCTTAGTAATTGGTTCCCCATGGTTTCATCCGAGTTAAGGATATAAACCATATCTTTCTTAGTTTTCTGCTTTTTATTTTTATTAGCAGGTTTGTTTCCAGCTATCAAACAAACACCAAACAGGCACAGAACACCCATTAGTAGTATTCTGTGCCTGCTTATTGAATATCTTCTTCTATTATTCTTCAGCATATTAAATTGTGCTTCATTTCATTTACTTTACCCAACCCGGATACTTAAAGTCGCAGTTTTTCCATCCTTCATTGATGCGGATATATGTTTTTTTCTGCTTATCTTTTATCCACTGATCAAGTTTCTGAGCTCTGATTTTACTAAGAACAAGTTCTTTCAGGTTCTGATAGTCATCTGTAATAGTTGCTTTATGACCATCTATTCTTGATTTTAGTTTAACTACTGCACAAACTTGTTTTCCTTTATCATTTACCATGGTAAATGCTTTAGAAATTTCTCCGATATTAAGCTTATCAACAGCTTTTGCAACTTCCTGTGGCAACTGATCCATTTCAAATTTAGAAGTACTGGTTCTTGAATTTGCCATAAGACCATTGTTATTACGAGTTTCCTTATCGTGAGAAATAACTGAAGCTGCCTGATCGAAGGTGAACTTATTGCTACGGATATCATTTGCAACTGAGTCCAAACGGCCCATTGCAGCTTGCAAATCTTTGTCAGACACTCTTGGCTTCAAGAGAATATGACGGCAATTAATACGGTCGCCACGTTTTTCTATCAGCTGTATAATATGGAAACCATATTCAGTTTCTACAATCTTAGATACTTTTTTAGGATCGCTCAGGTTAAACGCTACGGCAGCAAATTCAGGTAACAATTCTCCTTTTCCCATAAATCCCAGTTCACCACCTCGGCGTGCACTTCCCGGGTCTTCGGAATAAAGAATGGCTAGAGAAGAGAAAGGCGTATCTCCAGAAGTAACACGATCTGAATATTCACGCAGTCGTTTCTTTACATCATCAATTTCGGCAATCGGAATCTTCGGTTGCTGGGTAATAATCTGAACTTCAACCTGCGTTGGAATAAACGGAACACTGTCCTGAGGCAGTTCTTTGAAGTACTTTCTTACTTCAGCAGGAGTAATCTTTATATCGCCCACCAGCTTCTTCTGCATTCTTTCCACTGTCAGTTTTTCGCGAGCACTTTCACGCATCGTCTCTCTGATCTGGGTGTAGGTCTTGTTGAAGTATTCCTCCATCTTCTCCTTAGAACCGATCTGACGAATGATATTGTTAATCTGCCACTCTACTTGTTGCATAACTTCCGAGTCGGTAACTTCAACACTATCGATAGCAGCCTGATGAAGATAAAGCTTCTGGATGGCTATTTGCTCCGGAATAACACAATAGGGATCACCTTCAAACTTGACTCCATTATACTGTGCGTTCAGACGTTCTTCTTCAACATCCGATTTTAAAATGGCTTCATCACCTACAATCCATACTACTTCGTCAATTACATTGTCTTGAGCATACACTTTAATTTGAGAAGTGCACAAGACGAAGAGTAATACCAGCGTTTTAAAGTTCACTAACTTTTTCATTCTTTTCATTTAATATTTTATTCCTTTCTCTACTGCACTCATATAATACTCGCTTATAGTAACACAAGAGAGCAACAGAGTTTAGTACTCTTTGTTTAACGTATTTGTTTTGTTGCCAAATAAATTTCAAGACCGGTTGATTTTAAAAAACAAATGAAAAACAACGCCCAAAATCTCGTAAAAACTTATTAGATACAATCTAAGGCGAAGATAGTGTAATAATCAATTCGTTCAATGATTATTAACTGTTTTTAAAATCTGTTGGTTAATTTCAACCTTATATTTTCCTTTTAATTCTTTAATCCAATCTGCTTCCAGGTAATTTTGATAGTCGGCAGTTACAGGTCCGCGAACATCTTTGTAACTTTCAGGGCCATTCTTCAACATTTTACCGATAACAATTGTCACAGGATAGTCTTTAAGCGGTTCAACATTATCTCCCTTAAACTTTTCTTTATCAACATATTTATTATCTCCCTTGGCAAAAAGGCCTTTTTCTACCTTAACTACCGAAACCGAATCATTATTAAGAGTTTTACGAATAACGTTAACCCAATCTTCCTCCGGATTCTTTTTAGTCAGCTTCTTTACAGCCTTAGCTGTTTTTTTATCTTTGCAGTGTACAATCACTCCTTTGAAACGAGGAGAAGTCCACTTATAGTTTGCTTTGTTTTCTTCAAAGAAAGTAGCCAGGCCACTTTCATCTTTGGAAGCTTTATCCCAAACCCGGCGATTGCTTACATCGAACAACAGAATTCCATCCCGGTACTCTTGCATTAAATGACCAAAATCGGGATATTTTTGTTCTAGGCGACTATCTTCATAATCCAAAATAGAATTAAGAGTATACTCTTTTAATAGTTTTTCCGCACTTCCTTGTCGGTTCTTTGCCCAATTTACAAGACCTTGCACCGGGTAGTTTGTACCATTCAAGACAAAAAGATCTCCCGAAAGCTTCATCGCATTGGCAGAAGTGAGTGAATCTTTTCCTGCCTGTATATTTTTCATCAGGTTCTTAACAGCATTAACTCCATTATCATCGTACACGAAATGATATTCGGTTTTCAGTCTTTCAACAAGAGCCTCAACGCCTTTGCCGCCTCTACCTTGTCGGTTCATACGACGAATAATTTCATCTTTCTTTTCTTCAAACGGCTCGATATCCTTACGGTCTATCAGTTTCACAATGTGCATACCACTTGGTGAACGGAATGGCTTTGATATTTCATTTTTCTCTAATGAAAAAACGGTATTCTCGAACTCCTTCACGGTTTGGCGGAAACCAATCCAGGGCAGTTCACCGCCACGTTGCGCAGTAGATTTATCGTCCGAGCACTTTTTAGCAAGTTCTTCAAAATTTGCTCCTTGCTGCAGTGCGCCATAAATAGAATCTATCTGTGCCATCACCTTCTTTTCCTGCTCTTTCGTTACATTTTGCGGAAGGAACTTAAAGATATGTGCAACCAGCACTTTGCCCATATCAGGGCGGCGGTTAGTAGTTTTAATAATATGATAGCCAAATTCTGTTCGGACTGGTTTACTGATCTCTCCATTTCTTAATGAATAAGCAGCATCTTCAAAAGGAGCAACCATTTGCAATGCAGTGAAATACCCCAGATTTCCTCCGTTCTGCTTTACTGACGGATCTTCTGAAACCTCACGAGCTACTTTTTCAAAGTCCTCACCATTCAGGATTCGCTGTCGGGCGCGCTCTGCTTTGCGGTAGGCTGCAAGAGTATCTTCGGGAGTTGCATCGGGTTTACAACGAATTAATATATGCGAAGCTTCTACATTTTCTTTTAATCTCTCATAGATAACTCGGGCATTTGCTTCATCAATCGATTCGTCGGTAAGATAAGATTTTGCCAACTGCTGACGATATCCAAGGAATTCATCACGAAAAGCTCTTGTTGTATCTACTCCTTCACCCTCAGCAGCAGCAACCTTCAACTTGAAGTTTACAAATAAATCGACATACTCATCTAAAGACTTTTTGTCCAATTCATTGTTTGAATTATTTTTGTTATAAATGTATTCGAATTCTGATCGTGTTATATCTTTGTTGTTTATCCTCATCAGAATTTGATCTTTTTGCTGAGAAAAAGCACAAGTACTAAGAGTTAAACCTACAAATAAAATAATCTCTTTTTTCATTATTGGTGTTTCATTAGATATATATAAAAATCAGATTGGCATAACAATCAATAATTCAACGGCGAAAATACGCAAAAATTGCATATTCTATTATGAAATTCATTTGTTTTTATCGTCAGTAGAGAAAATAACCAATCAATAAACAATAGAAATCTTCTGTGAGAAAATATAAAGGCTAACATTAAAAAGACGACGGTTAAATAAAAAAGAAAAACAACCCACGATAGCATTCTTTTCCTGATAGAGCAATAGCACAGGCTTTGATTAAATAAAGAAGGGGAACTACCTCTGTTTGAAGTTATTCCCCTTTATCTTTATGCTGATTATTATCTGCTTATTCAGGACGGCTATAATTTGGCGCCTCACTTGTAATTGTAACATCATGTGGATGACTTTCCAGTACGCCTGCACTTGTTACACGAGTAAATTTAGCATTGTGAAGTGTGTCAATATTTTCAGCACCACAATATCCCATACCCGAACGAAGTCCGCCGCATAGCTGATAAATTACTTCGAAAAGTGTTCCTTTATATGGTACACGAGCAGCAATACCTTCTGGCACAAGTTTCTTCACATCTGTTTCTCCAGACTGGAAATAACGGTCTTTTGAACCATTTTCCATTGCTTCTAGAGAACCCATACCACGATATGATTTGAATTTTCTACCGTTAAAGATAATTGTTTCACCCGGGCTTTCTTCAACACCAGCTACTAATGAGCCGATCATTACAGAACAACCTCCGGCAGCTAATGCTTTTACAACATCTCCGGAATATCTTAAACCACCATCGGCAATCAAAGGAATACCTGTATTCTTTAGTGCTTTTGCTACATCATAAACAGCAGATAGCTGAGGAACACCAACACCGGCAACAACACGGGTTGTACAAATTGAACCTGGGCCAATACCTACTTTTACACCGTCGGCTCCTGCTTCTACAAGTGCCAAAGCAGCATCGGCAGTAGCAATATTACCAACAACAATATCAATACTGGTAAAGCGTTTTTTGGCTTCTTTCAAAACATCAATTACGCCCTTTGAGTGACCATGAGCTGTATCGATAACAATAGCGTCAGCTCCAGCTTCAACCAATGCCTGCATGCGAACAAATGTATCAGCTGTTACACCTACACCCGCAGCAACACGAAGTCTTCCTTTTGAATCCTTGCATGCCATTGGTTTATCTTTAGCCTTAGTAATATCTTTATATGTAACCAGACCTACTAACTTACCGTCTTTGTCAACAACTGGCAATTTTTCGATTTTATGTTGCTGAAGAATCTGAGCAGCAGCTTCAAGGTCGGTTGATTGATTGGTAGTGATTAAGTTTTCCTTTGTCATAACCTCGTCAATGCGCTTATCCATTTCACGTTCAAAGCGCAAATCACGGTTCGTAACAATACCTACTAACATTTTATCATCGTCAACCACCGGAATACCCCCGATTTTATATTCAGCCATTAAAGACAAAGCATCACGCACGGTTGAGCCTTGCTTTATAGTTACAGGATCATAAATCATTCCATTCTCAGCACGTTTCACAATGGCAACTTGCTTAGCTTGAGCCTTGATTGACATGTTTTTGTGAATAACACCGATACCACCTTCACGAGCAATAGCAATAGCCATTTTTGCTTCGGTTACAGTATCCATTGCTGCAGTTACAAAAGGAATTTTTAATTCAATGTTTCGTGAGAACTTTGTCGAGAGATCGACGTTACGGGGTAATACCTCAGAATATGAAGGGATTAAAAGTACATCGTCGTACGTTAATCCATCCATGACAATTTTATCTGCAATAAATGACATAGGATTTACTTTTAGAAATTATTGCGTGCAAATATACAAAGAATTCTTTTTTCAGTAAGAGTATTATCCCATTTTTTTTGAATAATTATAAAAAGAAAAGGCGCAGAATATACAAACTTAATCAGATTAATTAGAAATTATAATCTAATAACAATTTGTATAGCCTGCGCCTTAAAAGAAAATTCCTTCTGCTAGTTTGCCATTTCAGAGATGAATTTAATTCTCACCAGACGAATTTCATCTTCGGAATAATCACCTCCAAGTTCTTCAACAGCTTCATCAATTTTATCTGTAACTGATTCTTTAAAATAGTCGTAAATATCCTGCATATGATCTTCATCCATAATTTCATGAAGGAAGTAGTCAATATTCAGTTTTGTTCCGGAATACACAATTGCTTCAATTTCATCAAGCAAATCGGAAAACTCAATTCCTTTGGAAAGAGCAATATCGTCTAACGCTACTTTTCTGTCAATACTTTGAATGATAGAAACTTTTAACTTAGATTTATTTGCAACCGTGCGTACACGAAGATCTTCCGGACGATCAATCTCATTTTCTTCGCAATGCTTTTTGATCAAAACACAGAATTCCTGACCGTAACGTTTAGCTTTTCCTGCACCCACACCTGGTATATTCTGCAATTCATCCAATGTAACCGGATAAATTGTTGCCATAGCCTCCAGCGATGGGTCCTGGAAAATAACATAAGGCGGAACATCCAGTTTCTTGGAAAGCTTCTTCCTCAAATCCTTCAGCATTGAATAAAGAGCCGGGTCTACCGCACATGAAGCACCTCCCCTCATAGGAGTTTCTTCTTCTACTTCTTCAAAGTCATTATCCTCTGTTATTTTAAATGATTTCGGATGTTTCAGGAATTTGCGTCCTGCATCCGTTACTTTTAATAGTCCATAATTTTCGACATCTTTACTTAAATATCCAGCTATTAAAGCCTGTCGAATAACAGCATTCCATGTTTTATCTTCTTCACCCATTCCTGACCCAAAGACCTCCAAGTCTTCGTGCAGATGAGCTTGCACTTCGGAAGTTTCTCTTCCTTGTAGCACATCGATAATATAGTCTGCTTTAAAGTTTTCTTTTACTGCCAAGATAGCTTCTATCACGGCACATAATGAATCCTGAGCTTCCACTTGTTTCTTAGGGTTTAAACAATTGTCACAATTACCACAATTATCTTCCGTAAATTCTTCGCCAAAGTAATGTAACAAAGACTTTCTTCGGCATACGGAAGATTCGGCGTACGCAGCGGTTTCGAGCAGAAGCTGCTTGCCTATTTCCTGTTCTGCCACAGGTTTGCCTTGCATAAATTTTTCCAGTTTCTGCAAGTCTTTATTGGTATAGAATGTAATACACTGACCTTCTCCGCCGTCACGTCCAGCACGACCAGTTTCCTGATAGTAGCCTTCCAGACTTTTTGGGATATCGTAATGAATAACAAAACGAACATCAGGTTTATCAATTCCCATACCAAACGCAATAGTCGCAACTATCACGTCGATTTTTTCCATTAAGAAATCATCTTGATTCTCGGTTCTTGTTGAAGAATCCATTCCGGCATGATATGCACGCGCATTAATTCCATTTGCTTGCAAAATCTCTGCCAGCTCCTCAACTTTCTTTCTGCTTAAACAGTAAATAATTCCCGATTTTCCGTTATTTGCTTTAATAAACTTAATAATTTCTTTATCTATACTATTTGTTTTAGGACGTACCTCATAGTAAAGATTGGGGCGATTAAACGAAGACTTATAGACTTGCGCATCAACCATCCCTAAATTTTTCTGAATATCATGCTGAACCTTCGGAGTTGCCGTTGCTGTTAAAGCAATAAGAGGAGCTTTTCCTATTTCATTAATGATAGGACGAATCCGTCTATATTCAGGACGAAAATCGTGCCCCCACTCTGAAATACAATGAGCTTCGTCAACAGCATAAAAGGAGATCTTAACATTTTTAAGGAACTCTACGTTTTCTTCTTTCGTTAAAGATTCAGGAGCCACATAAAGCAACTTCGTCTTACCGGAAAGAATATCTGATTTTACCTGATCGATAGCAGCTTTATTCAATGAAGAATTGATAAAATGAGCTACCCCATCTTCTTCACTAAAATTACGCATGGCATCTACCTGGTTTTTCATCAAGGCAATTAAAGGAGATATAACGACAGCCGTTCCTTCCATTACTAAAGAAGGCAACTGATAACAAAGCGACTTACCTCCACCTGTGGGCATAAGTACAAACGTATCATTGCCGGCCAATACATTTCTAATAATCGCCTCTTGATTGCCTTTGAATTTATCAAATCCAAAGTACGCTTTTAGTTGTTCCGTTAAATTATTCTTCTCTGCCATTGTTTTTAAGTTGTTTTTTGGCTATTCATCGTATAAGACTCGAATTCATATAAATGAACTCTAACAAAGTTATAAACAACTTCTTAAATAATACGTATTTTCCACAGAATATTTTTCAAAAAAAATAATGCTTTGCACTACTCTTTTTGCTTTACTTCTGATATTAAGCTGTTTGCAAGCGAGCAATATTTGCTTTTTCGAGCTGATGCTTTGAGTATTCGAGTGTTACGTTGTATTCTGTCTTACCTTGCGAAGGAATTTCAAACATAACATCCGTAATTATTGTCTCCACAATTGAACGCAATCCACGTGCTCCGAGTTTATATTCAACAGCTTTATCTACAATATAGTCAAAGACTTCTTCCTCGAAAGTCAACTTAATATTGTCCATCTCGAAGAGCTTAACATATTGTTTGATAATTGAATTTTTCGGCTCTGTTAGAATTGCACGCAAAGCGGTTCTGTCCAGTGGATTCAAATAAGTAAGCACCGGCAGACGACCAATAATTTCAGGGATAAGTCCGAAAGACTTCAAGTCCTGAGGAGCAATATACTGCATCATATTTTTCTTATCGATCACAGCTGTAGCCTTCGAAGCACTATATCCTACTACATGTGTATTCAAGCGCTGAGCGATTTTCTTTTCAATTCCGTCGAATGCACCGCCGCAGATGAAAAGAATATTCTTGGTATTTACCGGAATCATTTTCTGATCTGGATGCTTACGTCCGCCCTGAGGTGGAACATTAACAACAGCACCTTCCAGCAATTTCAGTAATCCCTGCTGAACACCTTCACCACTTACGTCGCGTGTAATAGAAGGATTATCTCCCTTTCGAGCTATTTTGTCTATTTCATCAATAAACACGATACCTCTTTCAGCTTCAGACACATTATAATCTGCAACTTGTAATAAGCGAGTTAGAATGCTTTCAATATCTTCTCCAACATAACCGGCTTCTGTCAACACAGTAGCATCGACAATTGTAAAAGGTACATGCAGCAATTTAGCAATAGTTCTTGCTAAAAGAGTTTTGCCTGTACCAGTACTTCCAACCATTATGATGTTAGACTTTTCTATTTCCACATCATCTCCGCTATCTTTCTGAAGCAAGCGTTTGTAGTGATTATAAACCGAAACCGAAAGATAACGTTTAGCATCATCCTGCCCAATTACATATTGATCAAGAAAGCTCTTAATATCTATAGGTTTAGGTAAATCTTTAAGGTTTAATGGTTTTCCGGCACCCGATTGTTTACCAGCTCCCATTGCTTCCTGAGTGATTTCGTAAGCCTGAGTGGCACAACTATCGCAGATGTAACCATTCATTCCCGTAATCAGAAAAGAGACTTCGCTTTCGGGACGTCCACAAAAGCTACATCTCTTTTTATTTTTTGATGGTTTTGAATCTTCCAAAGTTAGTTATTCGTTTTAGTCTTTTATACCTTTAATTATATAGTCGCAGGTTTACGCATAAGAACTTCGTCGATCATACCATAATCTTTTGCTTCCTGAGCTGTCATCCAGTAGTCGCGGTCAGAATCGGCCCATACTTTATCAAATTCTGTATGAGAATGATCTGCGATAATAGTATAAAGTTCCTTTTTCATTTTCTGAATTTCGCGGGCAGTAATTTCGATATCAGAAGCTTGTCCCTGAGCACCTCCCATAGGCTGATGAATCATCACGCGAGAGTGTGTAAGTGCAGAGCGCTTTTTGTCGGCTCCGGCAACAAGTAATACCGCTGCCATTGATGCTGCCATACCTGTACAGATAGTAGCTACATCACTGGAAATAAACTGCATTGTATCGTAAATTCCGAGGCCTGCGTATACAGATCCACCAGGAGAGTTGATATAAATAGAGATATCCTTACCCGGATCTACAGAATCCAGATAAAGCAGCTGCGCCTGAAGCGTATTTGCTGTATAGTCATCAATCTGTGTTCCAAGAAAGATGATACGATCCATCATTAAACGAGAGAACACATCAAGTTGTGTTACGTTTAGTTGTCTTTCTTCCAGGATATAAGGATTCAAATAGCCGTTCTGTGATTTGATTACATCATCCAAAACCATACTACTTATACCCATGTGCTTGGTTGCGTATTTTCTGAAATCATCCATAATGATTGATATTTTAAAATTAATACATAGAAAGGAGGCTTTTGACCATCCTTGATAAGAGCTAACAAAATTACAAAAATAAATCAGACTAATCTTATTTATTTTCAGTAAGTAGCTCTTTTTTAAAGTCAAAAGCCTCCTCTTTTATGAAGATTTAGCTAAATGCTTCTTTCTACCAGTTTTTACTGGAACATTTTGTTGAATTCTTCCATTGAAACTGTTTTGTTGTTCAATGTAGTTTTAGCTTTCAATGCTGTAGCAAGTTTAGCTTCAACGGCACGGTTAACCAAGCCTTCAACGCTTTCTTTCTTCTTCAACATTTCCTGAGCGTAGTTATTCAAAAGATCTTCTGGAACATTCAACATACCGTATTGAGCAAACTGAGCTTTAGTAGCTTCTCTTGCAATGTTTACGATGTCTTCTTGCTCAACTTTAATTTCGTTTTCCTTAACTAATTGTTCTTTGATTAAGTGCCATGTTAATTCTTCAATGCTCTTTTCGTAGTTTTCTTCAACGAAGTCAGCACCTTTATCCTGGTGGTTAAGCAACATGATACGCTTAAGCAAAGCTTCTGGGAATTCTAATTTACCAATTTTGTTCATCAAGAAATCGCGAACATCAAGTAAGAACTTATAATCGCTATCAGCAACAAATTGTTCTGCAATAGATTCTTTGATTTTTGCGCGGAACTCTTCTTCAGTTTTAACTACTCCTTCACCATAAACCTGATCAAAGATTTCCTGGCTAAGTTCAGCTTCAACAAAACGAGTAACTTCTTCAACCTGGAAGCTGAAGTTGCCTGTATAGTTTGCAACTGCTTCTTTTTCAATCTTAAGAAGAGAAGCGATTTCTGTTTCGTGACCATCGTAAGCTGTATTTGGGTTGAATACCAATACATCATTTACTTTACATCCGTTGAAGATTGCTTTCTGATCATCGTTCTTCATGTAAGCAGGCATCAAAACTGCGCCTTCTACCTGAATACCGCCTTCTTTAGTATTACCTTCTTCGTCAAGTTCAGCAATCAGACCTTTCAACATATCTTTATCCTGATACTCGTCTACTTTGTCATACTTACCAGCACGTTGAGTATAAGATTTAACTTGTTGATCAACCATTTCGTCTGTTACATCGATAGTATAGTAATCAACAGTATCTTTATCTGAAAGTTCTGCTTTAAATTCAGGAGCCAAAGCGATATCGAACAAGAAATCGAATTCATCCATTGTATCGAAGTCAATTTCTGGTTGTTTATCTTCGTTTGGAAGAGGTTCACCCAAAATATTTACTTGATTTTCTTTGATATATCCATATACCTTTTCTGAAAGGATTTTATTGATTTCTTCAGCCTTAACAGCTTTTCCATACATTTTCTTAACAAGGCCCATTGGAACCATTCCCGGACGGAAACCCGGAACGTTAGCTTTTTGACGGAAAGTCTTCAGCGATTTATCAACTTGTTCTTGGTAATCAGCCTTTTCAAGCTTTACAGTAAGCAACGCGCTTACTTTGTCAATGTTTTGCAATGAAACGTTCATTCTGACAATTATTTATATGATTTATACTTTATCTTTTTAAAGAGCGTGCAAAATTAGTGTTAATCTTTCAATTATCAAATTTCTATATGATAAATTATTCCGGAGTTATATTCTTTTAAGCCAACAGCTTGTACAATTTTAAAGGTTTGCTAAGGGAAAACGTAACGGGATGTTTTAAATAAGAAGTACACCTTTTAAATATTACGTGTAGACTTTAATTATATATAAAGTACTCCTTTTGTAATTATGGTCTAAATAGGAAAAACAACCTCCCGCCTAAGAAGGCCTTAACACTATAGACAAATCAGCTAAAGCCCCCTTATAAAGTGGGAAAAGAGATAGTTAGGTATCAAATATTTGTTTAAAACAAAATAATGACATCTTATTTTATAAATTTCTAACAAAAAATTACATTCCAGCACAAAAAATGTGAAGAAAAAGATTGTCGATTAAAAATAATTGTTTTTCTTTGCTATGAAATGATGATATTTAGTTTTCCGATTTCGATTACATGGTTTTTACTTTCGTTATAATAGCGCTTTTGTAATCTCTCTGTCATTTAAAATCCTTACAATCTAGATCATCTTTTAGAGAGTTTTATCTATTTATTTATTATTACCCGTTTAACTATGAACATTTACGTAGGAAACCTTAACTACCGAGTTAGGGAAGCAGATTTACAACAGATTATGGAAGATTACGGAACTGTAACTTCTGTAAAAGTTATTATGGACCGTGAAACTGGAAAATCAAAAGGCTTTGGTTTCATTGAAATGCCTAACGATGCAGAAGCTGCTAAAGCTATTGCAGAACTTAACGGCGCAGAATTTGAGGGTCGCGCATTAGTTGTTAAAGAAGCAAGACCAAAATTCTAATTAAATAGAATATTAGGAAATTAAGTAAAGCCTTCTGTCGATTTTTACGACGGAAGGCTTTGTCTATTAAATAATAAAAACCTAACCTGCCAACAAATGAGAAGAGGTACATTTGAAAATTACTCCGGATTCGCCAAGATCTCCTTACTGGCGCTTGTATTTATTTTTTTTACATTATTCTGTGCTATCATTTTAAAATTAGAAGTGCTATCCTTTTCAGGAATGAAGGAAGGAAATCTATTAAGGCTAACACTTTTTACTCAGGATTTAATAATATTTATTTCAACCCCTTTGCTTACACAATTCTTCCTATGGAAAGATTCCACAAAGAAGAGTTTACAACTAAGAACGCCCAATCTTATCATACTAGCTCTTGGAGTAATGGCTATAATATCAATTAGTCCGCTTATTGATGTGCTAAGTACATGGAACCAGGGATTACAGCTACCTGAATCTTTGAGGTCTATAGAAGACTGGATGATTAATACCGAAAAAGCCGCCGAGGTAGCAACTAATACCCTGCTAAATACAGATAGTTGGGGAGGATTCTTTATGAATATAATAATTATAGCCATAATGGCAGGCATTGGAGAGGAACTGATGTTCAGGGGAGTAATTCAGAAAATATTAATTGGCTGGACAAAAAATATCCATCTTGGCATATTATACACTGCCATCATATTCAGTGCAATTCACTTTCAGTTTTATGGATTCGTACCACGTATGATATTGGGTATGGTACTGGGATACTTATATATATGGAGCAAAAGCCTTTGGGTGCCTGTAATTGCACATGCAATCAACAACGCATTAACCGTTACTTTCACTCCAAACGCATTTAATAAAGGAAACGAACTGGTGAAAATAGTTTCCAACAATCAAAACAGCATAGGATACATCGTTGCAGGAATCTTTGTTTTCACATTCTGTATGTGGAGAATCTGGAAGTACTATCAGATACAATCTGCACTATCTGTTTTAGATGAATAATAAATAAGCTGAAAGACAAAAAGAAAGCCGGGAATTTTAATTCAATTCTCGGCTTTCTTTTCGTATAGTGAACTCTATTATTCTCTATTTTCAAAATCTTTTCTGCGGAGCACAAAGCTGTTACTAAGATATTTTTCGCGCACAATCTTATTTTCAGCCAACTCTTCCGGAGTTCCCTGAAACAGAATTTTCCCTTCAAACAAAAGGTATGCACGGTCTGTAATACTTAAGGTTTCCTGTACATTGTGGTCTGTAATCAAGATTCCAATATTCTTATCTTTAAGTTTCCACACAATGTGCTGAATATCTTCCACCGCAATAGGGTCTACTCCGGCAAATGGTTCATCAAGCATGATAAACTTCGGATTAATGGCAAGGCAACGGGCAATCTCAGTACGACGACGCTCACCTCCGGAGAGCTGATCTCCCAGATTCTTACGCACCTTCTGCAAACGGAATTCCGCAATCAGGCTTTCGAGCTTTTCTTTTTTATATTCTTTTGAAGTATTGGTCATCTCCAATACTGCCATAATATTATCTTCCACACTCATTTTCCGGAAAACAGAAGCCTCCTGTGCCAAATAGCCAATTCCATTCTGCGCTCTTTTATATACCGGATACTTGGTAATTTCCAGATCATCAAGAAAAATGCGGCCTTCATTCGGAGTAATCAATCCTACAGTCATATAGAACGATGTGGTTTTTCCGGCACCGTTAGGACCGAGCAATCCTACAATTTCTCCCTGCTTTACATCAATTGATACATGACTAACTACCGTTCTCTTCCCGTACTTCTTTACAAGATTCTCAGTACGAAGAACCATCTTAGGTTCCTCTTGTGGTTCATTAGAGATAACTTCAGTTTCTTCAACCAAAGTTTCAGCAGTATTAAGCTCAACCTGATTTTCAGTAAATCCTTCTTCAGCCATTGTTATTCTATTATTTTGGGGGCAAATGTAGCAAAAATATGCATAAATTAATGTACATTTGCCCACAAATAAGATAATATGTTCAAAGTATTAAGGACTTTTGGAAGATACATCATGTTATTGGGCCGAATCTTTTCACGCCCTGAAAGTATGAGGATGTATTTAAAGCAATTAGTAAAAGAAGTAGAACAATTGGGAGTAAACTCAGCTGGTATCGTTTTACTGATTTCATTTTTTATCGGAGCGGTTATTACTATCCAAATCAAATTAAATATTGAAAGCCCCTGGATGCCGCGCTGGACCGTAGGTTATGTTACCCGTGAAATTATGCTGCTGGAGTTTTCATCTTCAATTATGTGTTTAATTCTTGCTGGTAAGGTAGGTTCAAACATTGCATCCGAACTAGGAACTATGCGAGTTACTCAACAAATTGATGCACTTGAGATAATGGGTGTTAATTCAGCCAGCTACCTCATCCTGCCCAAGATAGCAGCGTTGGTTATATTTATCCCAGTACTGGTAACCTTCAGTATCTTTTCGGGAATTATCGGCGCCTATGCCACTTGTTGGTTTGGGGGTATAATGACATCAACCAATCTCGAGTTTGGTTTACAATACACATTCGTTGAATGGTATGTTTGGTGTGGTATTATAAAGTCGCTATTCTTTGCTTTCATTATTGCTACTGTATCAGCTTTCTTTGGATATACAGTGGAAGGTGGTTCCATTGCGGTAGGTAAGGCTAGTACAGACTCGGTTGTTTGTAGCAGCGCATTAATTTTATTCTCAGATATTATTCTTACTAAACTGTTAATGGGATGATCGAAGTTAAATCACTATATAAATCATTTGACGGCAGAGATGTTTTAAAAAATATAAATGCCGTATTTGAAAATGGAAAAACCAATTTGATTATCGGACAAAGTGGATCTGGTAAAACCGTATTAATGAAATGCCTGGTTGGATTGCTTACTCCGGAAAAAGGAGAAGTACTTTACGATAACAGGAATTTCGTAACTATGGGAAAGAAAGAGAAGAAACTGTTAAGGAGTGAAATGGGAATGATTTTCCAGAGTGCAGCACTCTTCGATTCCCTTTCCGTATTGGATAATGTTCTGTTTCCATTGAACATGTTCTCTAATGACTCTGTAAAGGACAGAATTAAGCGTGCCATGTTTTGTTTGGAACGTGTAAATCTAAAAGAAGCTCATTCTGCTTTTCCTGGAGAAATAAGTGGCGGTATGCAAAAGCGTGTTGCCATTGCCCGTGCTATTGCCCTAAATCCTCAGTATCTATTTTGTGATGAACCAAACTCGGGACTTGATCCAAAGACTTCTCTTCTTATCGATGAACTTATTCAGGACATCACTAAGGAGTATAACATGACTACCATCATTAATACTCACGATATGAACTCTGTTATGGGTATCGGAGAAAAGATTTATTATATCTATCAGGGTAACAAGGAATGGGAAGGAACAAAAGATGAGATTTTTACAGTTAACAATAAGCGATTAAACGATTTCATCTTTGCTTCTGATTTCTTCCGTAAAGTGAAAGAAGTAGAAGTTCAGAATCTGTCAGAAGAATATTAATTTATACTATAAAAAGGCAAGGGGCTGTCCGAAGTTGGAACAGCCCCTTTTCTTTTATAACATCTGTATAGGAGTTTATCTGAGAACGTATTTTTAGTTATTGAAAACTCTGAAACCTAAATTTTCTTTTAGACAACTCCTTTTCTTCAAACATATAAAAAGAATAGAGCCGCTAAAACTTTGTTTGCGGCTCTGTATTATCGTTTTTATTTCTGTCTAATAAATATATTTATCGGAGTTCCTGTCAAATTCCATTTTTCACGTAACTTATTCTCCAGGAATCTTTTATATGGGTCTTTTACATACTGTGGCAAATTAGCAAAGAATACAAAAGAAGGAACCTGAGTATTCGGCAATTGAGTCACATATTTTATCTTTATGTATTTACCTTTTGTTGAAGGTGGTGGATAAGCCTCAATTAATGGAAGCATTTCTTCATTTAATCTTGCAGTAGAAATCTTAATAGATCTGTTTTCATAAACTTCTCTTGCAGCTTCAAGCACCTTAAATATGCGTTGTTTAGTAAGAGCTGAAGTAAAGATGATAGGAATATCAACAAAAGGAGCAAAACGATTTCGAATAGCATTTTCGAATTCCTTCATTACCTTATCTGTTTTATTCTCAACTAAATCCCACTTATTAACAACAACAACGATACCTTTTGCATTTTTCTGAATTACAGAAAATATATTTAGATCCTGGCTTTCAATACCTCTGGTAGCATCCAACATTAAAATACAAATATCAGATCCTTCAATAGCACGAATTGAACGTACTACCGAATAATATTCCAGGTCTTCATTAACCTTTCCTTTCTTTCTGATACCAGCAGTATCAACAAGATAAAAATCGAACCCGAATTTTTCGTAACGTGTATAGATAGAATCGCGGGTTGTTCCTGCTATTTCAGTTACAATATTTCTATCTTCACCGATAAATGCATTGATAATAGAAGATTTTCCTGCATTAGGACGACCTACTACTGCAAAACGAGGAATATCATCGTCCAAAATTTCCGATGTATCTTTCTTAAACTTACTAACCAAAACATCTAGCAAGTCTCCTGTTCCACTTCCTGACAAGGAAGATATACAATGAGGATCTCCCAAGCCTAGACTATAAAATTCAGGTGCATTATATTGAAGGTCACCATTGTCTGTCTTATTAGCGACTAAGATTACAGGACTTTTTGCACGACGAAGAATTTGTGCAACTTGTAAATCCAAATCGGTAACTCCATTCATTACATCTACAACGAAAAGAATTACATCAGCTTCATCAACAGCCAACAATACCTGTTTACGTATTTCTCCTTCAAAAATATCATCAGAGTTAACAACCCATCCTCCAGTATCAACAACCGAGAATTCTTGTCCCAACCATTCCGATTTTCCATATTGACGGTCACGGGTGGTTCCTGCCTCGTCGTTAACAATAGCCTGACGCGTTTTGGTCAAGCGATTAAAAAGCGTAGATTTCCCAACGTTAGGACGACCTACAATTGCTACTAAATTTCCCATAATACAACTTTAATTTACGACTATCACAGTCGGTGAATACTAATCCAATTGGTAGCCAAAATTCTTTAGTTCTCTATCAGAACTTCTCCAGTCTTTATCAACCTTTACAAAAGTTTCCAAAAAAACAGATTTACCAAAGAATTTCTCCAATGAGCGGCGTGCTTCCGTAGCCACTTTTTTCAAGGCTTTACCTTGTTTGCCAATAATGATGCCCTTTTGGGAATCTCGTTCAACATAAATAACCGCATTGATGCGAATCAATTTTGGTTCTTCTTTAAATTGTTCTACTACTACTTCAACAGCATAAGGTATTTCTTTGTCATAATAGAGCAATATTTTTTCGCGAATAATTTCTGTAACAAAGAAACGGGCAGGTTTATCAGTCCATTGATCCTTATCAAAATAAGGAGGAGAATCAGGCAATAGCTCCTTTATTCTGCGCATCACATAATCTACATTAAATTTAGAGATCGCAGAAATAGGCACAATCTCAGCCTGAGGCAGCAATTCCTTCCACTCTTCAACAAGAGTTTCCAGTTTTTGCTGATCGATAAGATCTATTTTATTAATAAGGACTAATACAGGAAAAGACTGTTGACGAACTTTTTCAATAAATTCATTATGTTTGTCTCCTGTTTCAATTACATCTGTTACATAAAGCAGTACATCTGCATCAGATAATGCTGATGTTGAAAAATTCAGCATTGATTCCTGCAATTTATAGTTAGGCTTCAAAACGCCCGGTGTGTCTGAAAACACAATCTGCATTTCATCAGTATTCAAAATACCCATGATGCGATGTCGAGTTGTTTGCGCTTTAAAGGTAGCAATAGAGATACGCTCTCCAACTAGTACATTCATCAATGTAGACTTTCCTACGTTAGGGTTACCCACAATGTTTACAAATCCTGCTTTATGCATATATTTTATATTATTGAAAGAGACAAAAAAACGCATCGAAAATGGGATGCGTTTTTTATATCAGATTATTTATATGTTTACTTTTCAGCTCCGTCATAACCCCATTTCACATAAACGGTTCCCCATGTGAAACCAGCTCCAAACGCCGTAAACAGCATATTGTCACCTTTCTTTAGTTTTTTCTCAAAATCCCAAAGACAAAGAGGTAATGTTGCAGCACTTGTATTTCCATATCGCTGAATATTTACGAGAACTTTCTCGATAGGAACTTCCAGGCGGTTAGCAACGGCATCGATAATACGCATATTTGCCTGATGAGGAACAACCCAATCAATATTATCTTTTGTCAGATTATTTTTTTCTGCAATATGAGCCGTTACATCAGACATATTAGATACTGCATACTTAAAGACAGTTCGTCCTTCCTGATACAGATAATGCATTTTATTATCAACAGTAAAATATGAAGGAGGACAAACTGAACCACCGGCTTTCATATGAAGGAAAGGAAGACCTTTACCATCTGTACGTAAGCAAGAGTCCATGATTCCATAATCTTCAGTAGTTGGTTCAACCATAACAGCAGCCGCTCCATCACCAAAAATTGGGCAAGTAGCTCTATCTGTATAGTTTACCATTGAAGACATCTTATCTGCTCCAACAATTATAATTTTCTTATATCTACCAGACTGAATAAATGCAGCAGCAGTTTCCATTAAATATAAGAAACCACTACAAGCAGCTTGAAGGTCAAAAGCAAATGCATTTTTCAACCCTAATTTATCACAAAGTATTGATGCTGTTGATGGGAAATGATAATCTGGAGTAGTTGTAGCAACAACAACTAAATCAATATCATCTGGATTAGAACTAGTTTTCTGCATTAATTGTTTTGCTGCTTTACGAGCCATATAAGAAGTACCTAATCCTTCTTCATTAAGAATACGACGTTCTTTGACCCCTATACGCGTCATAATCCATTCATCATTGGTATCTACCATCTTAGATATCTCTTCATTAGTCAAGATATAATCAGGTACATATCCTCCAACACCTGTGATTACTGCATTAATTTTTTCCATTAATTTAATTTTAATGTAATTATACCGCAAAATAAGCCTGGGAGTAATCTCCCTGGCTATATTTTAATAGTATAGAACTTTTTCTGCTTAGATAGCAGCTTCTTTTTCGATAGCAAGCTTGCCTCTGTAATAACCGCAAGCTCCACATACTGTATGATAAACATGCCATTCACCGCAATTTGGACAAATAGCCAATGTAGGAGCTACAGCTTTATCATGAGTTCTTCTCTTTGCAGTTCTCGTTTTTGATTGCTTTCTTTTAGGATGTGCCATTTTCTTAAACTTTAATTATTATCTAATATTTTTTTTAATTCATTCCATCTAGGATCAATAGAATCTTCTTCCACGTCCTCTATTTCCTCAGCAACTGAAGAATCTATTTCATCAATACCCTCTTCATCATCAGGTGTTGTTCGAAGATGCTTATTTAGTTTGCTTACCATGCCTTTATTACATTTACCAGGAGCATGAACATGTTTCATTGGAATAGCCAAAGCTATAAACTCGTACATAAACCAAGCCACGTTGATATATCCCTCATCTTCCGGAATAATAACCACATTGTTATTTTCCTCAGCATAGTCACTACCAAATTTGACAAACAGTTTATCTGTAGATGTTACAGGTACCTCCATATCATCAAGACAACGATCACAAGGAACTAATACAACTCCTTCTGTTTGGAATGCGAGTTCAAAGGTTCCCGCAGCTCTTTTAACGATAAGAGTAACATTGACTTTGCCTTTTTGAACTTCGGGTCCGTCAATATTTGCAAAGAAAACATTATCAAGCACAAATTCAAATGAAGATGAATCTGCTTGCATTGCTTTTAAATCAACTTTATATTTATCGAACTTTCCCAAAACTAGTAATTTATAATTTTTGCAAAGGTACAAAAAAAGTGTAAACCAATCCTGTTTAATGCATAATTTTTACCTTAAGAACATGCCATTAAACACAATTCGGGCGACAAAGATACAAATAATAATCCTCATAATATATAAATGAGGGTTAAATCTTTATTTTTTCAGTTCAATTCTAAAAGTTGTACCTTTATTTATTTCAGAACGTTTTACATAAATCTTTCCATGATGGTATTCTTCAACAATTCTTTTAGCAAGAGATAAACCTAATCCCCAGCCACGTTTCTTTGTTGTATATCCTGGTTGAAAAACGGTTTTATATTTAGATTTTGGAATTCCTTTTCCTGTATCCGAGATATCTATCACAACCTTCTTTTCTGTATTAAAAATAGAAAATGTTACAATGCCTTGCCCCTCCATCGAATCAATGGCATTTTTGCATAAGTTTTCTATAACCCATTCAAAAAGTGGAGAATTTAGTTTAACCCAGATCGGTAGATCATCAAATTCTCTAACAAAGACAACTTTCCCAGAGCATCTTTTTGAAAGATAATCTATAACATTATTAAGTATTGAAATCAGTTCACATGGATTAGGCTCGGGCATGGAGCCAATTTTTGAGAAGCGTTCAGCAATAAGTTGCAATCTATTTACATCATTATCCATTTCAGAAATCAAACTATCATTCGCATATCTTGATTTCAATATTTCCACCCAAGCCATCAATGAAGATATGGGCGTGCCAAGCTGATGAGCCGTTTCTTTAGAAAGTCCAACCCAGACTTTGTTTTGTTCAGCCTTCTTAGAACTCAGCAGCGCAAAAATAGCAATTACAACAAAAACAAGAACAACTCCTAATTGAACATACGGATAAGTTGCAAGCCGTTTAAGCATTAATGAATCATCATAATAAATATCAATATAGTCAGTTTGTGCTTGCTTACCTATTTTCTCATCAGACTTTAGATATATCCTTATCTTATGATTACTATATCCAAAGCTATTAACCTTATCATGCAAGTATTTATCAGAATTTGAGGAAGGAACTGAAATGTTCCTATAGCTTTGTATTTCACCTTTTTTGCCTACTACAATTACTGGTATTGTATTATTTCCATTCAGCACCTTAAGTACCAAAGTTAAATCTGTAGTTTCATCTGCATTATTGAAAGTCTTCATGGCTTCAGACCAAACTTCCATTTTGTTTTTCTCCTCTGCCGACAAATCTTTAATTAATATATGAGAAATAACTAGTGATGAAAAAGCAATTATTATTGCAATCAACACTAGTACTATCTTTATTTGTTTTATTCTATCCCCAATTATCATTATTAAAAGATTTATTGAAATATAAAACGCAATATTACAAATTATATTTTAATGTGTAATGAATTTATCTGTGCACGCGTATATTAAGAGTTAAATATAATCCAAATAAAGAATAACATTACTATAATAAGAAAACAAAGAAAATCATTATGATGAAGAATATCTTAACTTATTCAGGTTTGTTTATAAAGCAAGATTATAGCAAATAAGAAAAATGATATTTGAGTAAAAGCATCAATTAGTCTACCAACAAATACATTCATTTCAAGAACCCCAAGAAGGATGTGACTGTGCATTCAAATAACAGATAGAGACAATATGAGAAAACTGAAGATATTGGAGCTGATAAAATGTAAAATAGGCGAAGATATTTTTTGTAAAAGTATTAAATAAGATGAGATGCAAATTAAGAAGCAACGATATTAGATTATCAGGGTGTAAGAGCATATATACAAAAAAAGAGTCCCATTCATTCTTCATGAACAGGACTCTTTGATAAAACGGCAGCTACCTACTCTCCCACTGTTACGCAGTACCATCGGCGTGATCAGGCTTAACTTCTCTGTTCGGAATGGGAAGAGGTGGAACCCTGATGCTATAGCTACCTTAATATTTTTAATTTCTTAATTTTATATTAAGATAAACACAATGTAAAAGCAATAAAACAAGCTCTTTTTATTTGATTTTCAAGAGCCAAACTATCTAGCCAACCATATATGGAAAGAAGAAAGTGTACGGGCAATTAGTACTGCTCGGCTTTGACATTACTGTCTTTACACCTGCAGCCTATCAACGTTGTCGTCTTCAACGACCCT